>Ga0184628_10000741_pt1 | contig 16834 bp, 13 predicted proteins | sample PLM4_5_b1_FD_133149 | JGI IMG/M metagenome (GOLD analysis project Ga0184628, IMG submission 133149) | Groundwater sediment microbial communities from an aquifer in East River, Colorado, USA - PLM4_5_b1 | ecosystem: Environmental > Terrestrial > Soil > Riparian zone | place: USA: East River... | reverse complement strand
CGATCACGCCATCCTGTGGGTAGGCGCTACACTTGAAGGTCCAGCGTTCACGGCGGAAGATATGTTCCTTGAGTACGTCGACCGCTCGACTGATCGCACTGAGGATCTGAATGTCGGGCACGATCAGGGCTGACTCAGCCGTCGGCATCTGGCGCACACGATCGACCAGGGCTTCCCAGGTGATCCGTTCATAGTGCGACGGGAGTAACCACTGGCGCCACTCGAGCGTACTCACGATCGCCGCCGTGCTGTGGGCTTCTTGGCCGGTGCTGACATGGGCTGGTCACCTTCTTGAATTGGGATGGCACGGTAGACCGAACGGATCTCTTCCAGCATCTGTGTCTTACGGATATCGGCCTGCATCCGGTAGTCGGCAGCGCGGCTGACCTCACTGGTCACACTCCCCGGTGCATTCCACTGGGACTCCCGTTCGTACAGGTAGGAGGTAGCGTATAGCTCTACAAGAGTCGGATCTATTTTGATCGTCGTTGCTGTCTCAGAAGGTATCTCCATGCCAGTCGTCTCATTCCTGAGCATACCCGTGATGATAATCGATTCATCCGTGGGCGGATAGGTCAGACGAATCACCTTGGCCTGACCACGCATGAAGTTCCAGAGCGATGGCGGCACGATTATCTGTGGGCCGTACGGCGCACGGGTTTCAACCTGGAGGATCTCCAGGAGCTGGAAGGCCGTCTGTGGAGTCAGTGCGTATTCAGCCGCACTCAGGTCAAAGGTAATCAGTTCGCCCAACGGGTCAGCCCAGCGCAGCGCCTTGATGATCGCCTGACGAATCGCATCATCTTCGTAGCGTTGGTCTGCTGGTGAGCGCAGATCATTGAGGCGGTGCTTGATATCTTCTTCGAGCTGACTCGTCGAGTAGCTGTACATCAGTAGACCTTGTTACGCGGCGTCACGTCGGTATTGTTCCCGATGTCCTGGTCATACGATTCAACCCGTCGCTTGAACTCCGGGTGTTTCATGGCCTCTTCGGGATCAGGCAAGGGCTGCCAGTTCTCCAGTGCACCGACATACTTATCGTGGTTGTTGATAGCCCTGAGCAGCGAGAGCTTCATACGGAAGTGGGCAGCCAACGGCGAGGGAATCTTCTTGGTCTGACCGGGCAGGAACGAATACTGCGCTCCCTGGAGCTTATACGTTATGTAACTCTCGGTCGGGTTAGTCACTGTCTCCCACTCACCCTCATCGAGCCACTGTTGGAAGCGGATGATGTCCATACCGATGGTGATCTTGAGGGCATTGGCCATCTGCTCAAGCCGCCAGGCGTCACTGGAAACCAGATCCCCTGATGCAGTGGGTATAACCAGTCTCCGTTGCTCCTGGGGCAGCACAGAGGCCCTGGCCCAGGTCTCCTCAACGGTAGGTACCCGTCGTAATGGTTCACGGGTACGACGGGCTTTGACCCGGTTGGCATAGGAACCCATTATGTTCTCCGTAGGGTACGGGCTTTGAGGCCAAACTTCGATCTGAGTACCGACTTGACCTTGCGTCGTTGGAACCGGTTCATCGGTTGGCGCAGATCAGCGTTCGGATCCGGTGGTGGACTGACCCCCTGGCGGATACGCTGGGTGTCAGCCTCGATAACTGTTCTGAGTTGGCGCAGGGTATTCTCCATCACTGTCTCTAGTAGGGATAGATACCTACTTCCTCTATCAAAACCGAAAATATTTTCGGGTATGACTGGCTGCATACAGGGCAGAGAACTCCACCCTGGATGCGGCCACAGTCATCATAGAAGAAGATCGTCATCTCCTTCCGTCCAGAGAGTCCGGCTGTACCCCCCAGTCCAGCCGGACTCTCCTTCCTACGTGGTGAACCCGGCGAACGTCGCGTTGTGCGTGCTATCACCCGTACCAGGCTTGCCAGCAGCTTCGGCCTTGATACCGAGTTGCGTGGTGCTGGCCGGAGACACAGCATACATAAAGCGAATCAGGAAGCCCTTGCGCAGACAGAAGATGCCTAACGTATGGACTTCGGCAATCGCCGCCCGATTCATGAACGGGTCACGGCCCAACGCCCCCGATCCAGGCTCATGCCGCATGACCTTGACTGGTCTGGGCATCTCGTCACGCCAGGCCCGGCCACCAGCACCAGCGCCAGGCGAGTTGCTGGGCTTGGCACGCTGGCCATAGGCATCGGACTCCATCGCCAGCGAGGCCAGCGACTCTTTGGTAAAGACGTAGCCACGACCAAAGAAGACACCGCCTGTCCCGGCAATCGCCTTGATGCGATTACTGGTGTAGAAGTCGAAACAGCGCAGCGAACCAAGATAGCCTGCCTCGAAGACGGAGGCCATCGGACTACCACGCGCTGCCGTGTTGCTAAGAATCGCCTTGGTGGTAGCGTCCAGCAGCAGACCGGCCTGGCCATCGAGCGACATGATCGCGGGATAGCGCTGACTGCCTCCGGGCGGATTAAGACCCTCCGAGAGTACATAGACTTCGAGCTTAATCAGGAACTCATAGGTCAGGAAGTCGGTCGCGGCAATACCAGCGTCAGTCACGAGACCGGCACGCGGGTAGATGTCCTGGGCATAGGCATCGAAGGCACCACGGACCAACTGATCCAGTTGCTCAGCGATAACTTTACCCATCTCGTTCTCGCCACGGACGACGGGGTCACGCTTGGAGACCGATTCACCCAGTACGGTGTAGTAGTAGATCGAAGCGTAACGGTGCGGACTGGCCTGCACCGAGTCTTGCCCGATCGTCATACCCTTGACTTCCAGACCGGCACCGATCGCGGCACCAACCGAATCGAAGCCTGCTTTGGTCAGTCCCATCTCGTCGATCTCGTAGACTGCGTTACCGGGCTGACGGACTTCAATCTCCCAGTAGACCAGCTCGTTCATCTTTTCAGGGATGTCGACGGTTTCCATCCACTGCTCTTCGTAGAAGCGCAGGTCTTTGAAGATCGCATGGAGCATCTGCTCCTGCTCCAACCGTTGGGTCGTCATCGACTGGTCAAGACCACCGGTCTGACTGGCGACGGTACCACGGGCTGCATACGCCAACCCATTCTCAGTGATTGTCGGTAGGGCGGTAGTCGGCATGGGATTATCCTTGTTCCCCATTGAGTTGCTTGCGCCAGCGAGTTAGGTCCTGTTCATGATCCTTCGAGAAACGCCTGCGCTTCGGGAAGGTATCAGGAATCACGACGCCACCCTGGGCACCAGCCACACCGGGGAACTGTGTATGTGAAAGGGTTGAGGTCGCCTGTTGATGGAGGGACTGCACGCCCCGTTGGGCGGAAATCCGCGATGCCGCAGTCGCTAGCTTCAATTGAAAGTTCGGATCATTGGGCTGCAGGTCTCCGGCTACCCGTACCAGATCTTCAATCGAGACCTGATACTCATTCAGAACCAGATCCACCTGCTGGCGAATGTGATTCTCATAGCCAGATCGTTCGCGTTGTGAGCGGTAGGCCAGCGCATCCTGTTGGTCACGCTGCTGTTGCTCGAGTTTGGCGAACTCCTGTCGCGCCATCTGTTGTGCCCAGGGCCAGGACTGACCGGGGTCATACTTCTGCTCGAGCGCCCAGGCATAGAGCTGATTGGCATACTCGGTCTCTTGCTGGACAATCGTTTCCGATTGAATAGACTTGAGTTGAGCCTGCGTCTGCTCGGCCTGACGACGCCACTGGGCAACTTCACGATCCTTCTTCGATTGGAACTCGCGCACTTGCTGCACGGTCCAGACCTGTTCTTCACCGGCAGTTGGTTGAACGGTCTGCGGACTCTGCGTGATACTCGTATCCACGCCAGATGGTTGACCCACCTGCGGAGGATTGACCTCGCCGGTAACACCGGGAATACGATTGGCAGGAGTTTCCGCAACAGTCCCAACCACGCCCTCTGTAAACTCAGGCATGAGGTACTCCTATAGAACGACGATGTGCGTATCCTGAGAACGACAGGAATACGCTAGACATGAAACCCGAAAATATTTTCGGGTTTAGAATGGACCACCTGGTAAAAGAACGATCAACTCGATGATCGCGATCACGATACACAGGTAGCTGGTGACACTACGCCAGGATAGACCAGCACCGATGACTGCCAGGATCAGCACAACCAGTGCGATCAGGATCGTTGGGTCCATGGTGTTCCCCTTACGTCAGCGTGGCGACATTCTTCCAGGCGGTCCCGTTCCAGCACCACAACTGGTTGGCCGTCGTATTGATGAAGAACATCTTCTCACTGATTGTCAGTCGGGCTGGATTGGGTGGTGACGGTGTACTGAGTGCCGTGGCCTGCGCCGTGGTACCGATACCGATACCACCGAACGACACCCACAGTCCCGGATTACCGGATTGCACACAGTGCCAACCTTCAATCGGACAGGTTATGGTCGGTGGCGTAGAGCAGCGGAGCAAGGTTCCAACTGCCCACAGGCCACTGGGAGACGGTGCCGGTCCGGTCGGTGCTGCCGTCGCTACTCCAATTGGACGCACACCCTCCAACCAGGGCAGCAGCGATGGCTGTTTCCCACCCGAGATCGTGGCTGGTAGATAGCCATTGGTCTCGTTGCGCGCCATATAGAGCGTGCCAGCGTTGGTCGAGTTCACAAGGTAGGATGCGTGTCCATTCTCACCAAGATCAAGATGGTTGTTATTGACGTGATAAATCCCTGCCTGCTCGTTGACTGTCCCAAGAAAGATCGGGCCACGGTTTGAGTTTGGGACGAAAGCGAAGTTCGGCTCCATGATGATGTTGTCTTCGATCCAGGCTTCTGTCCCGTTGACCTGCAGCGGATATTCCCCGAAGCGACGAATGGTATTCCCGATGATCCGACCACCATCGATATAGGCGCGGACCATTAATGCCGGAGCAAGTGCAGCAACGGATTGTGAAGACCAGAACCGGTTGTACTCAAGCCGTAGATCACGTGGATAGCCCGAACGAATCTTGGCATAGGTTGCCGATCCGTTGGCGTTCTTATCCAGGATCATCTTGTTCTCGCCGCTGTCGATCGATTGGATTGTCGTCCCAACCGGGAGCAGCGGATGCACAACAACCATGCCTGGATACCAGCCTGCTGTGGTTTGTTTTGGCGGATAGATCAGTGGTGGTTCAGCGGTCGGCACATCAGGACGATCATACGTCACATTCGTGATGGTATCACTCCCCTCGAGAATATCAGCGAACCAGTTTTCGAGTGGAGATACCAGGAATCCACCTGAATCAAAGAGCGTATTGTGGTGGATATGGATATGCTGCATGTCTACGACAGATTTATTGATCTGGATACCACCACGGCCAGCGTAGGGTTCTGCTTCGGCACCCCATTTGTAGATCATGTTATAGGAAATCTCGACAGGACCACGTGGACGAGCGAGACCGTTCAGGTTAATCGCTGGTTGATGGGGACGAGTTGCAACAAAAGGTTGACCCGTGTGTGGGCTGATCGTAAAGGCAATCGTATTGTTTGAGATAGTCAGACTTCCGAATGGTGCGATCGGCATCAGCAGATGGTCACTGATCGTTATGGCTATCCCATACTTCTGGCAGTTGGTGATGATGTTGTTGGTGTAGCGCGCACTGTCCCAGTTCCCAATGTTCATCCCCATGTTTCCATCAGAGATCTGGTTGCCTGTGATCAGCGCATTACGATAAAACTGTCCGGCCTTGATACCGGTTCCGGCTGTATTCAGATGGCCACTATGAACGATTGTATTACCTATGACCTTGAGGTTATCGGACATCTTCTTGGGAAAGATCTCAAGCGCAATCTGGCCAATGTTCGTCAGCCGGTTCGCTTCAAGCAGGAGATCGTTGCAAGGCGCAGCCTTCATGATACGAATGGTCGGACGCCCACGTTTCTCGATTGTAACATCTTGTCCGGTGGCATTCTCTGTGATAAAGGTAGCGTTCATAATGGTCACTTCTTGGCCTTCAGGATCAACACCAAGAACATTTGAGACTTGATAGTCTCCATCATTGAACGTACTACCCGTTACTCTGAACCAGTCACCAATCCGTAGGAAGTAGAGTGTCCCATCGCTAACGGTAAGCGCCGTGCCGTTGAAGGTAACACCATCATCGGTCAGATTCGCACCGGACTGGCCTGCTGCTTCATCGATCAGCACAACGTCACCAGCTTCGGCTTGCGTTACGGTCATTGCCGTCGCACTGCCTCCAACATATGAGCAATAACCATTGTTGTAGACGCTTCCCGTAATCAGAATCCGATCACCAGGGAGTGGACCAAGCAGCCCACCGGCAGAATCGTAGATCTCCTGGTATGTCCCACTAAAGGAGATCGTCGATGCTGCATATGACCAGGCACTGCTATCCTCAGTGGCACCAATCCCATAGACACCGAAGTCACGAATCGCACAATCCCGGATAGTGACTCCAGAACTATTCTCGACATTGATGCCGACACCGCTCTTGGCCGCTCCTTGCCAGACCAGCTCGATGCCTTCGATGGTTACATTCTCACAGTTCCGGAGTATGAGTGCACGACTGTGGGCGCCTGGTCCAAAGATCAGACGCGATCCTGGCTCGCCCTGGATATGAAGGTTCTGTGCAGTATCGAGCAGCAGTGAATGGGTAGCACGCCCGGTCCCGGTCTTACTGTTGACATAGTAGTCAGCAGGTGGAACATGATAGGTCCGCATCGTGGGATCTTCGGCAGCAGCCAGCAGTGAAGTCTGTAACGGCACAAAGGCATCTGTACCATTGGTCGGCGCACCCTGGCCCTTGACGTTCTGAAGATGCGCGATGTTCTCATTGATCTTCTCACGGCCATCGTTGGGTGTGTCGGTCGACAGGATCAACTCACTCATCTCAGATCCCTTCCGGTAACATAGTTGTACGCGGCCACGCGGCGATATTTGACATATGATCAGGGTTCGGACCAGTTATAAAACAGACATTTGGAACTGGAACGGCACTCGCACTCGTTGAGAACTGGACGACATTGTTGATCCAGATCTTGATATTCGTCCCTTCACAGAGAATACGCATCTCATAGGCCCCGGTCGTAAACAGACCGACCGTGTTGATCCGGGTCTGGAGTCCACTGACAAGTTCGTAGACAGTAAAGTTCCCTGTCGGCTGGGCACGGATGCGCCAGTAATACGACCCATCAGGTGCGGAACGGACACGGACATTGGCATCAGTAACCCCGGCGACAAAGTTAATCGTGTAGGTCATCCAGTAATCTTGTGACCGATTCAGGTAGATAGAACCGGGAGTCGTCGAGAGATCGGCTCCCTCGGCAAATCCGAAGTCACTACCAAAACGTGGGTCGATCGCTGCCAGGTCAAAGGTACGCAGATCGGTGCAATAGTTGATCCGTCCTGCTGCCGAAATACTACTCAGAATACGGGGGAGGATTGCACCACCAACGATGTTATCAACCCAGAGCAGTGTATAGGGTCCAGTAAACCCAGTACGGATGAAAGCAAAGACACCCAACGATCGCGCTACGATCAGCATATCGCCTGGACCAACTGGTGTGACGGTATCCAGAGGCACAGAATTTGGACCGAGAAAGTTATTTTGGTTGAAGCGGATTTGATCGCCTGCGTTCAATCCAATCTGTCGGAGTGCCAGGTCAGTGGTTGCGATCGAACGACGGTAGCGTAGTCGTGTTGCACGACCAGGAATGCGCTCGAGTGCAACACTGGCAGTGATGTTACTGGACGCTACACCATCACCGACCAGTTCACCGCCTGCCTGTGACAGTGTGTTGCTGGCATCTACAACCGTCATCGGATCACCAAGATCGATCGGCAGGCTGGCAGGCAGAGGAGCCGGGATCGTCGCAGAGAAGGTCGCAACCAGCAACTCTCGAAGATACCCACGCTTCAGTTGCTGAATCCCCAGCCCAGAGGTACGCTGCGCTGTTCCGAACTGTTGCCCATACATCAGAAGAAACTCACGCGACAGGTTGCAGCATTGACTGTCGTCCGTAACCTGAGCTGTCGACCAGTACCAGCGACCAACAATCTGACTTCTGGTTCGTTGGCAACAGCCGTGTTCCCCACGGTCAGCGTCTCAGCTCCAATGGCAACCGGATCTTCACCGATAGCGAACTTCACATCAGAGGATGGACGCAGTCGGAATCCATTAGCCCAATCAGGGATAGCAACTGTCTCAACGACAAGCGTTGAACCGAGTGTCCACAGTCCATCAACCAGCATACCCTGACGGGCATCGGGCTGGAGCGTCATCGAGACAGCACCACCCATTGTGGTCCCACCGGTGGTACTGGTCGAGCCACCAATCACTACCGGGATATATTCACCTGGAGAAAACTGACGGATTGATCCCATGGCTACCTCCATACCCGAAAATATTTTCGGGTTTCATTTCTTCCTGTTTTTGTCCACGATCTGTTGACCCTGCTGAGTGGCACCACGCATGTAGGCCGTGATCCAGTCCTGCTGGTCGGGCTGTGAGAAGGTACTCAGTTCACCGTAGTAGTCCTGGTCACCACCCAGTGCCAGTACATCCTTGAGTGACATCCCGGCGTAGGCCGAGTCAGGCGTGTTGTTGGGGTTGTAGCCAGCGTTGGCACCACCACGGTAGTTACTGCCACCGGTGGCGCGTTCGTTCCGCACGTAGTCTTTGACCCCGTTGAACCCAGCTTCGTCGTGGGCATCGTGGGCAGCCTGCGCTGCGGCCTGGTGTTCGGGTGACCAGGCACGTAGCTCCGGATCGGTGACGGCCTTCCAGCCTGGACCGAGTGACCAGTTACTCCCACCGTCGTTGGTGGAGTCGTCATTCGGAGACCTCTGATTTGAGATAGCACCCGACGACTGTGAACCGGGAGATGCGGGGGTTGTACTGGTTCCCCCACTGGATGTTTTCGATGGTTGCCCTGGTCCGCCGTAATCGGGATGACCAGGCAAGAGACCACTCTGGTCTTTCTGTGGAGTAACATCTTCGCCATATTGACTACTGCTTCCGCCGGTTGCAGGGAATGTTCCCACAGCACCGATACCAGCAGGGCCGGATGACGGCGCCTGGCCTGCACCAACACCATCCGCTTTGGTCGAGTAGATATCCGCCAGGGTTCCACCCGTACCACCTGCTACGTCGGGTCGCATCTGTGACGTCGACAGACTGGCCTGGTACCTCATCAGGTCATTCTGATAGAGCGCCTGATTGAAGGTGCCACTCGTCCAGTACTTCTTATCGGCCTGCTGTGGGTATTGACCCTGCATCGATGGTGCATTCGCCATAACCGTCTCCCAATATTCTCACTATTCTCAATACCCTGGTGCTTGACCGGGGGCCATCGGTTGCGGTAGAGCTTTCTGCATTGCTTGCATACTGGCATCACCGACCATATTCGGATCAACGCCCTGACTGTTGAGTTGAATCGGACTCGACCCATCAGTCATATTATCGGGGTTGAGTCCACGATTGTTGGCTGCCTCCCGGACCTGCGGCAGTAACTTCATGGCCTCCTGCTGAGCGATCTGCATCTGGACTTTGCGGATCTGGTCGGCCTGGGCGGCCTGCATCATCGACGACATGTCGGAGACCGGTAGGTCCAGCAGACGTACGATCGTCTCGGCAGAGAGTTCCTGGCTGATGATGCCCTCCTTGGTCAGGTTCATCAGCAGTTGCACCATCATGTAGACGTTACGTGGGGTCTGGCTGGGCAGACGGACATCGATGTAGATCGGGTCGAGCAGGTCACCAGGGTAGAGCAGTTCCACAATCTGACTACGATCACGTGGGTCGGCACCGAATAGCGTCATGCCTGTCTCAGGGTCTACCCTGACGGCCATGTAGCGCAGCATCAACTCACAGGTCTGAGCGATAGATCGAGCGAAGTGGTCCTGCTTGACGTTGTTCTTGACGTTGAAGGGGTGCATCTGTTCACCCTGAGCCGAACCAGAGACACCCTCAATCTGCTGCATAGGCGAAAATATTTGCGGGATAGACGCGTCCGCGATCTGCTGCGTCATCAGTCGTTCAAACTGGAACGACTGAGGAGTGGGCTGTGACTCGACCAGGGCACGGACCTGCTCACCATTGACGAAGTTGTTCTGACGACCGGGAGTAATGTCCAGTGTGGGCGGGTCCTGTCCGGTGGTACTCGAGACCAGTAGGGCCGGGTTGAGTCCACGGAACTGGTTATAGGCCAACTGGGTTAGGAAGTCCGAGGCCATGATCAGTTGTTCTTCGATATGACTGAGGTTACCCCTGGCACGCATATCCTCACGACCGGCCCAGTCATAGCCTTCGCTGTTGAAGGCGATTGACACAGGGATACCTGGAAACAGAACGGTGATGTCTGTGAGTGGCACTATCCATTTACTCTCACACAGCAGACCGTACAGGAGGATCTGCTTAACCTCACCATCGGCTGGGTCCAGGTATCTCTCTTCGCAATAGTAACACCAGCACTCATGCTCGGTGTTATCGGCCCGTGAGTACTGCTCCATCGACACATTGAAGCGCTGACGGATCTGGGCCGTGGTGAACTTGTGCTTGATGAAGACGGTACTGGGCAGATCGAGTGGACCGATATCGTAGAGGACGGCATCCGAGTCCGGTACATCCAGCAGGATCGGGATCTCGCGTCCCTTGAGCGCCAGTGCGTATGGCTGTACATGCAGACAGCCGACACCAGCAACGATGATTTCACTGGCCTGGTGCTGGAACTGCTGTTGGGCCTTACTCCGCTGCAGCAGGGCGTACAACCAGCGGAGCAAGGCGTCAGCCTTCCGCCCTGCCTCAGCGTCCTGGGACATCGGGATGATCTGGATCTCCGGATCTTTGGGGAGCAGTAGTGCTGTCGCGGCACTCACGATGTTGTGCGGGATACTGGAGGTCACCTTACGAGTACCGGCGTGTTTCCCCCACAGGTCTCCCGATACCAGTTTGCGGTCAAGCTGGGTCTGACGGATACGTGGTGCGTGGACATTCTGCAGATGACTGAGCATATCCAGCGTGTGGCTGAGATGGGCCTGGTCTTCGAGTGGGAGGCCAACGGGTTGTCGGGCCATCAGTTCAAGGTGACTCATCGCTGGCTCCCACTCATCGGTAACGTCGGGAAGCGTGGGGATCTGGTCGGTTTGGGATAGAGCAGCTTGTAGTTGATCTCGTCTTCGGCGCCACTGCCCTTCATGGTGGTTGGTGGCAGGGCGGTGATGCGCCCCAGTCCAACACCCTTGACGATGGCGAGACCGTAGCACAGTGCTTTCCGTACGTCATCGTTGCCACGGTTGAGGCGCCACGACGTGACCGTCGAGTTTTGCGGTGGGAGTTGTTCCCGTCTGAGATCGTTCATCAGTCCGACACACTTGGGATCGATCGTGATGGTATAGAAATCTCCGATCAGTCCAGTCTGGAGGATCTCGATCGCTGTATCACCGTGTAAGTAGCGGTGACGTGGCACCACGCCGCAGCCTCCAAGGGGGATCGGGGTGGTCCAATGGGTCCAGGTAGAATCAAGACCCCCATGACGATGAGCTGCGGCTGTATCACAGACCACGGTGGCGATGTTGGTTGGAGAGGCATCGCCTTCCTCCCAGTGAACGTATGGGGTACGAAGCCATGCGTCACGGTAATCATTGAAGGACTTGCGAGTAAGGACGAGTTCATCGACGATGTTGCAGTGTTCGGGATCAGGCCACTGGACGAAGATACCCGCATAGCGGTGGAGTCCAGGATCGAAGTAAAAGTCAACGGGGACTGCCGGGTCATAGGTCACCTCACGGAAGTGATCAGGGAGTAGGAAGTTCCCCCATAGAGAACCCTGTCGCTGTGGGATCTTCCCACCCATGCGTGCCCAGAAGACATGCTCCTGCTGCTTGAGACTGTAGTGGCGGAAGAGTTCCTGGACCTTCTCACCCTCGAATCCGCCAGGATAGTTATAGGTATTCAGCCAGGATGGGAAGGAGAAGAACTTCCCGCCTTCGACGTTGCCTTCGACAGACCAGCGGTCACAGATATCCAGGAACCACTCATCACCAATAGCCTTCTCAAAGGTCCCCTCCAGGCAGACACTACCCATGGCAGCATTGGGCCAGCGTGAGACCCGCTCGATCGCGGCGTCATACATATCCTGGTCAAGCTGCATCGCCTCGGTACCGTGGACGTGGGTGAAGGGATAGGCACTGAAGCCCATCGGGTCCTGGCCGGAGACCGTGATGATCTCAACGCCACTCTTGGTGACCATCCGCCAGGACCGATCCTTGGGCATGGCGACAGGGCCATCAACTTCGTCTATCTTTTTGAGCAGACCAAGCATAACCAGGAAGGCGACCTGCGCAGACTTATATGTTTTGGAAATAATAGCGATACGCCCGTTATAGCCGTCGGCACTCGACATGTTGTTGGCACGTCGGATCTCGCCACAGATCGTGGCTTCGGGTAACCAATCCAGACTGGCAGTGAAGGTCTTGGCCGCACCAATCCCACCACCAATGGCTTTCTTGTTCACATGACGGCACAGATGGAAGTCACGCTGGTAGTCCTGTGGTACATAGCCTACGGCAGCCCACAGTTTCTCAAGCGTATCGAGAGGGATGACCTGAATCGGACGCAGCGCAGCCATTACTGGTCCTCCTCGTCATCCATCTCGATGAACGCTTGATTGGGCAACGCTTCAACCGTCTGGATATCCTGTGGATAAAGCGACGGCTGTAGCTCTGGGAGTACCAGATTCATGTTGGTAACCAGGACGGACAGGGTCCGGTTCTGCGTAGCAGTATCAGGGGACGACAGTCCCAACTGGAGACTGAGTAGTTCCAGTCGTCGGGCATTCAGGTAGGGAATCTTTGTGCGCGGAGCGCCACCGGTCATCACCTGCACATCCTCTTCCAACTGTGCGGCGAAGAGCAGTGGCAGCCCGATGTTGATAGCGACCCACATCGGTTCATCACGGGCACGCTTCTCAGCGTAGCGGAACTCCGGTGTGATCTGGCGCCACTTCCGAATCAGGGCCTGGCTCACACCGGTTCCCTTCTTATTCTTGGCGTTGGGCATGGTCAGCCGGATATCCGTATCTGTCTTGCCAGTAATCATCTGGATCAGATAGGTCCGCTGTGATGCCGACAGCTTGAGATAACTGAATGATGGGTCACGTTCTGCCATGTCGAAATCATTCCTCGTGGAGTACAGTCGCTAGCCTGAAACCCGAAAATATTTTCGGGTATGGGAAGCACCACGTAATGGACCAGATCACGTGGTGCTCTCGCCGGAGGTACCGGGTCGGGTGAGACCGTAACTCCAGTATACAGTGTTACGACCTCCAGTTGGGCCGGGCCGGAGCCGTCGGCTGGTAGCGCCACTGTGGTGCCAGGTGGTACATCGTGCCAAGACGGGCCACACTCAAGCCTAAGCGGGTAGCGACCGCCTCGGCAGCAGCACGCATAGCCGGGTTGCGCTCAGCGAAGTAGCGCATCAGGATCTGTTGGTCACCTTCACTCAGATCACTGAAGAAACGGATTGGTTGCGGAACGGTGGTGGCAGAACGCGGAGCGAAACCGGAACTCCCGCCGCCACCCCCGTCACCAGAACTATATCCCCCTCCGCCAAACCCGGAGCTACCACCACCTCCGCTATCTCCAAGAGTGATCCATTGATAACCGTCCCAACCGCGCCAGCCATCAGGGAACTGGCGTAGGGGGGAATCACCTGGTCGGGGTTCTGAGTAGATCGTCGGTACGGGGCCTGTGCGGTCCGTAGCGCCACGCGAGAAGGGATCGGGTGCAGTAACCCAGTTCGTACCATCCCAGACCACCTGCTCGGCGGTGATAGCTCCCGTGGCGTCACGCGCATAGCGGATGGTTGCATCACCGATATAGTCACCGGGTTTCTCCCAGGGTGCAACAGTTGATCCCTGTTGACCGCCAACCCCCTGGCCATCCTGAGATGGACCACTGAAAGGAAATGGTGCAACCCAGGCACTGCCATTCCACTGCACGAGTGTGTTCGTTCCATTGACTGGCTTGGTCGTATAGTCACCATAGTACTTTCCAGGTTGCTGCCAGGACGCGGGACGATCTGGTGCTTGACTATAGCCAGGGGCACTACCACCACTCGACCCAGCATCAAAGGGGAATGGGGTGACCCATGCCTTTCCATTCCACTGCACTAGCTCATTCCTCCCAGTCTTTGGGTTCGGCCTGGTCGTATAGTCACCATAGAAGTCACCGGCACGCTGCCATTTTGGCGGCTGTCCTGATGACCCTCCAGGCTGAGGAGTGACAGTCTGAGGATACTGCGATACAGGCATATCACTCGGCAGTCCACCACCGCCACCTGTTGTGGTGGTCGCAGGCTGTTGTGCTGTCGTTGTCCCTGGTTTGGTACTACCACGATTCGCAGTTGCACCCCCCTGCCGCGTACCAGGATCAACATAGTTTGGTGCAGGGACTGGCGGCTTGGGTGCGAATACTCCGCCACGTGAGACCTGGTTCCCACTCAGAATTGGTCCACGAAGTGAGGCCGGAAGCTGTGGTTTCGGCTTCTCCTGGAGTGGAACCTTGGTCGGAACGTAGCTGGTCGGAAGAGACTGGTACTCCTTTGATCCAGGGAGTGCAGGCTTGGCAAGCTCAGGGGGAATCGTATAGCCGCCAGCACGCATCGCCGCTTCCCACAGATTCGGATGATAGTTCGGATCGGTACCCGTTGGGAGAGTTACCCAGTTCGCCGGGAAGGCCATCGCCTCACGCGGATTCTGGAGTGCATAGCGATAGAGTTCAAAGATCCATTTCTCTGAATCATCGTATCGTTCCTGGTCCCGCAGCGCAAAGATTGTATCCATCTGCTTCGTTATATCATCGACGATGACCGGGTTGTAACCAGTCAGCCCGGTCCGACTACTCGCACCAGGAGTTGGTGTCGGCATATCTCCAGGCACTGCTCCAGGCAGACCCGTTGGCGTTGGTGTCGGCGGGATCGTAAACGTACAAACCGGAGGCATTGTTGGCGATGGTGTCCGTGTCGGCGTCGGCATCCTTGGATCTGGTGTCGGTGTCGGGAACGGCGACGGTGTCGGTGTCGGCATCGTATAGGGTGTCGGCTGCGCCGGACGGGTACGTACATCCAGACCGGTCTGGGTCAGAATCTGTGATGGGAGATCCTTTCCATAGTCAAGGAAGACAGCACGAAGAATATCCGCAGGATACTTATCGGCAGTCTCCAACAAGCGGTTCATCGCAGCAGGTGCGATAGCATCGTTGTTTCCATTGAGTGCTTCGACATCCGCACGCATCTGCTTGAAGTCATCGTAGTAGGCACGGCGGGTCGCAGGATCTTCGGGAACGCCAAGTTCCTTCATCCACTCTTCCCAGGCTTCACGGATTGCCACGTTACGTTGGATCTGGACAGCACCGCCCATCCATGCTTTCTTCAGTACACGCTGGTACATATCGAAGGGGAGCGTCAGGCCGGTTGCATTGGCATGGAGATCCGCCTGATTCTGGAGCATATAGGCTTCGAGGTCAGACTGGTTATTCGGTGCTTGCATGACCTGTCTGGCAGCTACGCCTGCACCGGTTGCCAACACACCTGCGCCAATAGCGGCTGGAATGGCCCGACCGGGACGCTTGTACCAGGGAGTTCCTTTGTTTGCTTGTTGTTCCTGGTTCTTCAGTTGAGTCTGCTTCAGCTTTACTTCATCAGCAGCACTCCATCCCGCACGTACCTCGGCACGACGGACACTTTCTGCATAGGCATTACGAGCCATCTCTTCAGCCTCAGTGGCATCGATTGCATCACGCTGTACGGCACGTCGAATCCGATCAAGATCGGCATCCAGTTGTCGGTCAACAATATCGGCGTACGATCCCTCAGCACGGATTTTCTCTAACGTACGATCAAGAACCTTCTCTGCCTCTGCAGAGCCAATCGAACGAGTCGAAGCATATTGACCCGTTGGATCTGTGGTCATCCTTTCTGTTCCTGTCAGCGCAGGAACATCAGTAACTTTGGTTGGTTCTGTCTCAACCCAACGCCCATGAGGTGAAGCCATCTGCTTCCCAGTGGCTGGATCAATATCAGCTTCCCAGTGCATCGGGTTCCCGACCTGACTGGAACGCGTCCACTTCTCATCAGGTCCAGGAGGAGCCATCGGATCTTTCTGTGGAGTATTCCCATAACCAGACGCCATACCCAGCGCACCCTGTGGACGCTTCTGTCCCGGTGCAGGTATCCACTTACCATCCGGACCCTTGATCATAGGCAGGTTGGACGGGTCGAACGTGGTCCGACGGAACAGGTCGTTGAGCGGGTTGAAGATAGACCCGAAATTATTTTCGGGATTGGGGCCACCCGGTGGCAGATTGGTAATCCCAGATGATTCAGGCGGAATACCACCCAGGTCTTCGTCTGATGTCCCCCAGTATTGACCCATCGTTTCGTTATAGTCAGCAGCCTCCTCAAGCGATCTCGCCCAGTACCGCTGCTCTCCGTTCGAGCGGTCGGCCTGTGCAGCAGCGTCTCGGATCGCGGCAATCTGCTTAGGATTCATCCACCGGTTCGTACCGCCACCCGTAAAGATTTCTCCCATGGGATAGATTTTGACCCAGCCATGATCATGCAACGCCTCTTCAGCGACGAAGCCCAGGCGGTTTTGATCAAAGGGATCACCACGGACCAGATCCTGGTAGTCATCCGGATAGTACTCGCGCATGATCTGTGCTGAAGTACCGGCATGACTCATCGCATTGGCCGGGATATACTGACCTTCGTCATTCACCCAGCCATAGCTCTGTCTCGGCACGATTGGCTGAGGTGCGAAGGATTGTGACCCTTCATCATGAGCACGGTAAGGATACGCATTATCACCCCAATCATCTCGTGCATCGGGGACTTCTTCGTTAGGATAGCCATTGG
>Ga0184628_10000740_pt1 | contig 16873 bp, 16 predicted proteins | sample PLM4_5_b1_FD_133149 | JGI IMG/M metagenome (GOLD analysis project Ga0184628, IMG submission 133149) | Groundwater sediment microbial communities from an aquifer in East River, Colorado, USA - PLM4_5_b1 | ecosystem: Environmental > Terrestrial > Soil > Riparian zone | place: USA: East River... | reverse complement strand
GCGCGCCCCAGCGCGAGCATCTGGCGCTCGCCGCCCGAGAGCGTGCCGGCGAGCTGGCGCGCACGCTCCTTGAGGCGCGGAAAGCGGCTGTACACCTGCTCCAGGTCGGCGCCCATCGCGCGGGCGCCCTCGCGCCGGCGACGAAACGCGCCCAGGCGCAGGTTGTCCTCCACGCTCAGCCCGGCGAACAGTTCGCGCCGTTCCGGCACCAGGCACAGGCCGAGCCCGACACGCTCTTCGGTGGACGTGCCCTCGAGCGACGCGCCGGCGTAGCGCAGTGCGCCGCGCGAAGGGAGCAGCCCCATGATCGCGCCGAGCAGCGTGGTCTTGCCGGCGCCGTTCGGGCCGATCACCGTCACGATCGAGCCTTCGGCAACGCGCAGGCTGGCGCGCTGCAGCGCCTCGACCTTGCCGTAGGCGACCGTGAGTCCCTCGACTTCGAGCGCCGCGCTCACGCGATGCCTCCGAGGTAGGCCTCGATCACCGCCGGGTCGGACTGGATCGCGCGCGGCAGCCCCTCGGCGATCTTCTCGCCGAAATCCATCACCACCAGCCGGTCCACCAGGCCCATGACGAAATCCATGTCGTGCTCGACCAGCAGGATGCTCATGCCCTCGGCGCGCAGCCCGCGCAGCAGCCCGGCGAGCGCCTGCTTCTCCTGCAGGCGAAGTCCCGCCGCCGGCTCGTCGAGCAGCAGCAGAATCGGGTCGGCGGCGAGGGCGCGCGCGATCTCGACCACGCGTTGCTGGCCGAGCGGCAGGTTGGCCGCGGCATCGGCGAGGTGCGCGGCAAGGCCCACCCGCTCCAGCTGGCGCGCCGCCTCCTGCAGCAGGCGCCGCTCTTCGCGGCGGTCCAGCCGCAGCATCGCCGCCATGCTGCCCTTCGCGCCGCGCAGGTGCGCGCCGATGGCGACGTTCTCGAGCACCGGCATGCTGCCGACCAGGTTGACGTGCTGGAAGGTGCGCGCGATGCCGCGCTGCGCGATGCGGCGGGCGGGCAGGGCGTCGATGCGCTCGCCGCGGAAGCGGATCTCGCCGCCATCGGCGGGCAGCACGCCGGTGACGAGATTGAACACCGTGCTCTTGCCGGCGCCGTTCGGGCCGATCAGCGCGAGGATCTGGCCGCTGCGCATCTCGAACGAAAGGCGCTGCACGGCGGCGAGACCGCCGAAGTTCTTGCGCACCTCGGTGAGCTCGAGCAGCGCTTCGCCGGCGGCCGGGCGCGGGCGCAGCGCCAGCGCCGCGGCCGCGGCGCTCGGGCCCGGCGCAGCGCGCCGGTGCGGGGCGAGGCGGGCGAACACCGGCATCAGGCCGTCGCGCGCATGGTGCAGCAGCGGCAGCATCAGCAGTCCGAACACGATCAGTTCGTAGTTGCCGCTTTGCTCGAAGAACTTTGGCAGGATGTCCTTCAGCCACTCCCTGAGCAGCGTCAGCAGCGATGCGCCGATCACCGCGCCCCACACCTGGCTCGCGCCGCCGACCACCGCCATGAACAGGTACTCGATGCCGATGTTGACGTTGAACGCGCCCGGGCTGACGAAGCGCACGAAGTGCGCGTACAGCCATCCGGAGAGCGAGGCGAGCAGCGCCGCATAAAGGAAGATGACCAGCTTGAGCTGCGCGGTGTCGACGCCGAAGCTCTCGGCCATGGTGGCGCGGAAGCGCAATGCGCGCACCGCGCGCCCGGCGCGCGAGTCGAGCAGGTTGCGCGCCGCGAGCAGGGCGGCAAGCGTGGCGATCCAGATGAGCGCGTAGGACTTGCGTCCCGTGTCCACCGTCCAGCCGAAGAGCGACAGCGCCGGGACGCCTCCCAGGCCGTTGTACCTGCCGAGAACCTCGAGGTTGCCGAACACGAAGTAAACGCTGATGCCCCAGGCGATGGTGCTGATGGGGAGGTAGTGGCCCGAGAGCCGCACGGTGATCAGCCCCAGGCCGAGCGCGACCAGGCCGGTGAGGGCGAGCCCGGCGGCGAGGCCGAGCCAAGGCGAGCCGCCGTAGACCGTGGTGAGCACCGCGGTGGCGTAGGCGCCGATGCCGACGAACGCCTGCTGGCCGAACGACATCAGGCCTGCGACGCCGGTCAGCAGCACCAGGCCCAGGGTGACCAGTGTCGCGAGGCCGATATAGTTCATCAGCGTGACGTAGAACTCGGAGAGGAGGAACGGCGCGGCGAGCAGGAAGGCGACGAACGCGAGCAGCGCCCAGTGGCGGCGCAGCGCCGCGTTCGCCGGGTTCACTCTTCCTCCTCCTCGAGGTGACGCGAGCGCAGCGAGAGCCACGCCAGCACCGGGATGATCATGGTGAAGACGATGACCTCCTTGAAGGCGCTCGCCCAGAACGAGGAGAACGACTCCAGCAGGCCGACCGCGACCGAGCCGACCGCGGCGAGCGGATAGCTGCCCATGCCGCCGAGGATCGCGCCGACGAAACCCTTCAAGCCGATGAGAAAGCCAGTGTCGTAGTAGAGCGTGGTGATCGGCGCGATCAGGATGCCGGAGAACGCGCCAATGAAGGAGGCGAGCAGGAAGCTCAGGTGGCCGGTGAGCACCGTCGGGATCCCCACCAGGCGCGCACCGACGCGGTTCATCGCCGTGGCGCGCAGCGCCTTGCCGTAGAGGGTGTGCTCGAACAGCAGCCACAGCGCGATGATCAACACGACGCTCGCGCCCACCACCAGCAGGCTTTGCGCGCTGACCTCCACCACGCCCAGCCTGAACTTCGCGTCCGAGAACGGCCGCGAGCGCAGCCCCTCGCCGCCGAAGAAGACGAGCGACAGGCCGGTCAGCACGTAGTGCACGGCCATCGACACGATGAACAGCACCAGCACCGAGGCGTTGGCGAGCGGCTGGTAGGCGATGCGATACACGATCGGGCCGAGCGGCACCACCATCGCCAGCACCAGCAGCACCTGCACCCACTGGTCGAATTTGCGCGGTGCGGCCCACGCGACGAGCAACGCCACCGCGACCGGGAGCGCGATGTACAGCGCGGCGACGCGCGGCAGCCGCCGCCAGGCGCGCCCGCGCAGCGCCTCGAACGTCTCGATCGCCGCCGCGGCAAGCCCGCCGAAGACCAGAATATAGAGCGTGCCCGGCGTGCGGCCCGCTTCGAGCAGCGCCAGCGACAGCGCCGCGAAAGTGATGAATTCTCCCTGCGGCACGAAGATCACGCGCGTCACCGCGAATACGAGCAGCAGCGCGAGCGCCAGCAGCGCGTAGATGGCGCCGTTGGTCACCCCGTCCTGGGTGAGCCAGAGGAAGATGTCCCCGGTCATCTTGCAAAACGAAGGGGACGGTTTCCCGTCCCCTTCCCTGTCAGCCGGATCGCCGCGTCACTTCATCAAGCGCCAGGTGCCGCCCTCGACCCGCACCAGTACCCGGGCGCGATCGTCCAGGCCGTTGTGGTTGGCCGCGGTGGGGGAGTACACGCCGTGCGTGCCGACCATGTTCTTGACGTTCTCCAGCGCATCGCGCAGCGCGGCGCGGAACGCCGGCGTGCCGGGCTGCGCCTGCTTCATCGCCTCGGGGATCGCCGCGCCGAGCAGCATCACCGCGTCGTTGGTGTAGCCGGCGAAGGCGTTGCGGCTGCCGGCGCCGAACGCCGCCTCGTAGCGCTTGGTGAAATCGAGCGACACGGCCTTGGTCGGCGCATTCGCCGGCAGCTCCTCGGGGACGATCAGCGGACCAGTCGGGGCGACTGCGCCCTCGACGTTCTTGCCACCCACCCTGATGAACTCGGCATTCACCGTGCCGTGGTTGTGATAGATGCGGCCCTTGTAGCCGCGCTCGACCAGCGCGAGGTGCGGTAGTGCGCCGCCGGTGCCCGAGCCGCCGACCACCACCGCGTCGGGATTGGCGGCCATGATCTTCAGCACCTGGCCGGTGACGCTGGTGTCGGCGCGCGCGTAGCGCTCGTTGGTGACGACCTTGTAGCCGTGCGAGGCGGCGTGAAACTCGGTCGCCTTGTACATCAGGTCGCCCCAGCCGTCCGAGAAGCCGATGAAGCCGACCGTTTTCACGCCGTTCGCTTTCATGTGCTCCGCGACCGCGCCCATCATCAGCTCGGTCGGCTGCGGCACCGAGAAGGTCCATTTGTACTGGTCCGGTTTGACCGCGATCGGGGTCAGGCACAGAAACGGCGTCTGCGTCTCGGTCGCCACCTGCGCGATCTGCAGCGAGGAGGGCACGCCGTTGGAGCCCATCACCACGTCCACCTGATCCTCGGTGATGAGCTTCCTCGCGTTCTTGCCGGCGTTGGTCGCGTCCGAGCCGTCCTCCAGGATGATGTACTTCACCGCTTGGCCGCCGAGCGTCTTCGGCATCAGCTGGAAGGCGTTCTTGTAGTGGATGCCGAGCGAAGCACCCGGGCCGGTGGCGCCGAGCGTGACGCCGACGGTGATATCGGCGTTTGCCGCAGTGGCGCTCAGGGCGGTCGCGGCGCACAGTGCGAGAGTAAGCTTGCGGTTCATGATTTCTTCCTCCTTGACGAATGGTCGTACTTCCTATAATCCGTGCGCCCGGTGACTGTCAACCTGCCGCATCAAGAAACCTGCGCTGTTTGAGCGCGGCGCCCGGCTCGGGCGCGAGGCCCAGGTGCCGCAGCAAAGCCAGCTGCCGCGCGAGCACGTCCTTGCGGTAGGCGGCCGCGTCCACTTTCTGCCAGTCGAAGAACCCCTTGCCGTCGCGCAGTCCGCGCCGGCCTTCGTGCATGTAGCGGTTGACGATCTCGGGGGGCTCGAAGCGCGGCTCGCCGAGCGCCTTCGCAAGGTAGTGGCTGGCGTAATAAAGGATGTCCAATCCGCCGTAGTCGATGAATTCGACCACGCCCATGCTGGCGTAACGTGGGCCGAAGCCGTAGCGCACGGCGCGGTCCACGTCCTCGGCGCTGGCGATTCCCTGCTCGACCATGCGCGCCGCCTCGTTCATCACGAGGGCCTGCAGGCGCGGGACGATGAATCCCGGCGCCGCCTTGCATACGACCGGCTTCTTGCCGATTGCTTCGAGAATCGTCCTGAGCCGAGCGGTCACCGCCGGATCGGTGGCGGCGTGCGGCGAGAGTTCCACCAGCGGGATCAGGTAGGCGGGATTGAGCCAATGGCAGTTCAAGAACCTCTCGGGGCGCGCGACGAACCCCGCGAGCTCGGTGGACAGCATGGTCGAGGTCGTCGAGGCGACGATCGCATCCGCGCGCAGGTGCGGCACGGCGAACTCGAACGCGGCGCGCTTCGCCTCCAGCACCTCGGGCACGCCCTCGAACAGGACGTCGATTTCCGGCAGCGCCGCTGCGGCCTGCTCGCGCGCGGCGAAGCGCACGCGGCCGACAACGGCCTCGATCTCGCGCGCATCGAAGCCGCCCGCGTCCGCCAGCGCGGCGAGGCTCGCGCGGATCTCGCCGTACGCTTGCGCGCGCAGCGCAGCGACGGCAGCCGCGTCGCGCGGCTTCGCGTCGATCAGCACGACCTCGTGGCCCGCGTAGGCGAAGGCGTGCGCGATGCCCCGGCCCATGCGGCCGGCGCCGAGCGAGCCGATGAGAGGCAAGCCGCTCACGCCGCCAGGCCTTCGCGCAGCAGGCGCTTGAGCGCGTCGCGCTCGTGCCCGGCGAGGCCGAGCGCTTCCAGGGTGCGCGGCGAATCCGCGTAGAGATCCTCGCCGAGCGCGGCCGCGGCGATGGCGAGCAGCCCGGCGGCCACCGGCGCCGCCACCCCGGCCCAGCGCGCGACCGAAACGAGGAACGCGAGGCCGCAGGCCACGTCCTCGCGCATGTAGCGGTGCGTGCGCAGATCGATCCTCTCGCGCCAGTCGCCGGATTCGGTGAGCCGGTCGTGCGCGTCGCCGTACATCCACTTGTCCGTGGTGTAGTGGTCGCGCAGGGGATAGTGGTAGGGCGCGTAGCCGAGCGCCTCGCGCACGCGGATGCGCTCGGCGTCGAGCGCGTCGGTGACGCTGCGGATCGCGGGCTGCGTGCCCTCGTTGTGGATGTCCCAGCGCTCGAAATGCTCGAGCGGCCCCGCGTTCATCAGGATGAGCGGCGGATGGATGACGGGCCCCGCGTTCATGAGCGCCGCGGAGAGCGCGTCCTCGATCGGGTGCACCACCGGGTAGGCGCTCCGGATGACCTCGATGGCCTGCGCAGTGCGTCGTGCCGGGAACACGCCGACGGGCAGGCGCTTGGCCCGGATGGTGATCGCGATCTTGTCCGCGCCGTGCTTGCGCGCGAGGTAGGGGAGGGTGCCGGTTTCGGCGTAGCTGACGCCATCGGCTCCGCCCGCGGTGCGTACGATCGTCGCCATCAGGTAGCTGCCGAAGGTGCCGGGCGGGCAGAAGACGACCTGTTCGCGCTCGAGATGCGGGGCGGCGGCACGCGCGATGTCGGCCTGCGCCGTGGCGGGCGTGGGCACGATGAGCAGATGCGCGCCGCGAACCGCGGCGCCGAGGTCGGTGGTGGCGAGCGCCAGGCGCACGCTGCGCTCGCCTTTCGCGTCCTTGAGCGTGATGGCGCTGCTTTGCAGCACCGGCGCGAACGCCGCGGCATCGCGCCGCCACAAGCGCACCTCGTGGCCCTGTTCGGCGAGGTCCGCGGCCGCGGCGTAGCTGCCGTGCCCTCCACCCAGGACCGCGATGCGCATTACGCGACCTGCTCCAGCGGCAAGGCCGTGGTTTCCTTGATGCGCTCGAGCACGAAGTTGCTGCGGATGTCGATCACGCCCGGTTGCTTGAGCAGCTTGTCCATGATGAAGCGCGAGTAGTGCTCCAGGTCCTCGACCTGCACGCGCATCAGGTAATCCATGTCGCCGGTCATCGAATAGCTGGCGATGACCTCGGGCCAGCTTTGCACCGCGCGCGTGAACTGGTCGACCGGCATCTTGCCGCGCTTTTCCAGCTTCACGCTGACGTAGGCGAGCAATCCGAGGCCGACCCGCAGCGGATCGAGCAGCGCCGCGTAGCCGCGGATCACGCCCGCGCGCTCGAGCGCCCGCACGCGGCGCAGGCAGGGCGAGGGCGACAGCGCCACGCGCTCGGCCAGCACTTGGTTGCTCAGTCGGCCGTCGGCCTGCAGTTGCTCCAGGATGCGGCGATCGGTCCGATCCAAGGTCGTTTTTGGCATGTTATTGCTCAATAGTGCCGTTGTATGGTCGAGAAAGCAAGCCTATTGCCTTTGTGGAGGCATAGACTGGCATGCAACAGGGAGGATCGCGAGCCATGAGCGCAGTTCCGCAGTCGGTTGCCGGCAGGCGCGCCGGGCGCGAGTTCCTGTCGGGCAACGAAGCCGCCGCGCGCGGAGCATGGGAGGCGGGGGTCGAAGTTGCCGCCGCCTACCCCGGGACGCCGTCCACCGAGATCCTGCAAACGCTCGCCGAACTGCCCGGCGTGTACGCCGAGTGGTCCACCAACGAGAAGGTGGCGCTGGAAGTGGCGCTCGGCGCCTCGATGACCGGGCGGCGCGCCCTCACCGCGATGAAGCACGTGGGCCTGAACGTCGCGGCCGATTCGCTGATGACGATGGGCCTGGTCGGCGTCAAGGCAGGGCTGGTGATCGCGGTGTCGGACGATATCGGTTTCTCCTCCTCGCAAAACGAACAGGATTCGCGCTTCTGGGGAAGGTTCGTGCACCTGCCGGTGCTCGAACCGGCCGACGCCGCCGAGGCCTATGCCATGGCGCGCGAAGCGTTTGCGCTGTCGGAGCGCCACCAGGTGCCGGTGCTGCTGCGACTGACGACGCGCGTTTCGCACGTCAAGCGCTCAGTGGCGACGGGCGAGCGCCAGGCGCCAGACGCGTCACGCCACGGTTATCAGCGCGACGTCGCACGCTGGATCATCACGCCGAACCATGTCGGCAAGCGGCTCGAGCTGCGCGCGCAGCGCGACGCGGCCCTTGCCCAGGAAGCCGCGCAGTCCGCCTGGAACGTGCTCGAGCCGGGCAGCGACCGGCGCATCGGGTTCGTCGTCTCGGGCGCCGCCTACCACGTGGTGCGCGAGGCGTTTCCTGACGCGCCGGTGCTGAAGCTGGGTTTTTCCCATCCCTTGCCGCTTTCGCTGGCGCGGAGCCTGGAGGCGATCGCGGAGCAGATCCTGGTGGTGGAGGAAATCGAGCCGATCGTGGAGCAGGAACTCAAGGCCGCCGGGTTCGCGGTGCACGGCAAGGATGTGCTGCCGTTGCAGGGTGAAATCAGTGGTGCGGCGCTCGAGCGCGCCGTGGCGCGGCTGCTCGGCGATGCGCACGCGGACAGCCCCGCGCCGGCGAAGGCCGCCCGCGTGTTCCCGCGCCCGCCGACGCTTTGCGCCGGCTGCCCCTACATGGGCGTGTACTTCTGGCTCGGGCAACTCAAGGACGCGATCATCTGCGGCGACATCGGCTGCTACACGCTCGGCTGCGGCGAGCCATGGAACGCGATGGACACGATCATCTCGATGGGGGCGTCGCTGGGCGTGGCGCACGGCATGGCGAAAACATTCGAGGGCGATGCGAAGGCCAAGCCGGTGCTCGCGGTGATCGGCGACTCGACCTTCCTGCACACCGGGATGCCGGCGCTCGCCAACATCACCTACCAGGGCGGCAACGTGACGGTGCTGCTGCTGGACAACCGCTCGACCGCGATGACCGGCGGGCAGAACAATCCCGGCAACGGCCGCAGGCTCGACGGCTCGCCGGCGCCGCGGCTGGACTTCGCCAAGCTCGTCGAAGCGCTCGGCGTGCGCCCGGAGAGGGTGCGCGTTACGGACCCCTACGAGCTGCCGACGTTTTTCAAGGTGCTGCGCGAGGAGATGAAGGCGCCGGAGCCTTCGGTGATCATCACCACGCGGCCCTGCGTGCTGACCGAGGAATTCGAGCGCCGCCGGCCGCTCACGGTGGCCGAGCCGCAATGCAACGGCTGTGCGCGCTGCCTCGAGGTCGGCTGCCCGGCGATCACGGTGACGCGCCGCGAGCGCCAGGAGCGCGCCCGCGGCAGCGTGGTGGACCTCGCCTGGGTGCGCATCGAGCGCGCGATGTGCACCGGCTGCGACCTCTGCGCCAAGGCCTGCGCGCGCGGCGCGATCGTCCCCGCATGATCACGGACGTTCTCGTCGTCGGCATCGGCGGGCAGGGCGTGATGACCGCCGCCGAGGCGATCGCACGCGCAGCGCTCGACGCCGGCTACGAGGCGAGCAAGACCGAGGTCACCGGCATGTCGCAGCGCGGCGGCGTGGTCTGCTCCCAGGTGCGCATCGGCGAGCGCATCGAAGCAAGCGATGTGCGCCCGGGCCAAGCCAGGATCCTGATCGCGTTCGAAGCGGCCGAGGGGCTGCGCTGGCAGCATTACCTCGCCCCGGGAGGCAAGGCGTTCGTCGATCATTGGCGCGCGGTGCCCCCGATCGTGTCATCGGGCGCATTCGATTATCCGTCCGATCCAGCCGGCGAAATGCGCGCTGCGGGTGTAAGCACGATCGACATCGATGCGCGCGCCATGGCCGAGTCGCTCGGCGATGCGCGGCTTGCCAACAGCGTGATGCTGGGCGCCGCCGCCGCCAGCCTGCCTTTTGCCGCCGAAGTGCTGCGCAAGGAGGTGTTGCATCGCTTCGGCAAGAATCCTGAACTGGCGGACATCAACGCCAAGGCGTTCGACGCCGGCCGCGGCCTGGCACCCTAGCTGAACAGGTTGAGCGCGCCGTCGAGGCCGGAATGGTCGAGCGCGTGCGTGGCATGCTCGCGCACCGCGGACTTGGCGCAGTAGGCGACCGAGGTGCCCGCCTCGCCCATCATGGGGATGTCGTTTGCGCCGTCGCCGATCGCCAGCACCTGCTCGCGCCCCAGGCCGAGCCGCAGCATCTCCTCGCGCAGCTTCGTGGCCTTGGCGGGGCCATCCACGATCGCGCCGAGCACGCGCCCTGTGAGCCGCCCGCGCTCGATCTCGAGGACGTTGGACAACACCGCGTCGATGCCGAGGCGCTGCTGCAGCCACGCGGTGAAAAAGTTGAAACCGCCGGAGACCAGCAGGGTGCGCACGCCGCGCTCGCGGCAGCGGCGCACCAGCGCCTCGGCGCCGGGCGAGAGGTGCATGCGCTGCTCGCAGATCTGCTCGAGCGCGGCCTCTTCCAGGCCGGCGAGGAGCGCGACGCGGCGCCGCAGGGACTCGGCGTAGTCGATCTCGCCGCGCATCGCCTGCGCGGTGATAGAGGCGACGCGGTCCCGGATGCCGAGCATGTCGCCCATTTCGTCGATGCTCTCGATGGTGACGAGCGTGGAATCCATGTCCATCGCCACGAGGCGCAGTTCGGCGAGCCTGCGCTCCTCAGGCACCCAGGCGAAATCGAGGCCCCGCTGCGCACACCAGGGCTGCACGCGGGGCTGCTCGGCGGCGCGCGCGAGGCGCCAGGCGCTAGGCCCGAGCGTGACGACGTGGCTCGCGCCGGTGAGCGCGACGATCTCGCCGATCGCGTCGTTGGAGAGCGCTGCGCCCTGCAGCACGAGGTTCACGCGGCGAGTTGCAGCAGGAGTTCCTGCACCGCCTTCGCGCGCTCGGGCCAGCCGGGCATCTTCGCCTCCAGGCGCAGCTTCTCGGGCCCGGTGAGGCGCAGGTCCTTGCGCCGCTGCACCATGGAGATGATCCTCGCGCCGTCGATCGGCGGGTGCTTCACGAACTGCAGCTGCACCGACTCGTGCGTCGCGTCCACGCGCGCCACCCCGACCGGCCTGGCCGCGATGCGCAGCGCGTGGCATTCGAGCAGCGCGCGCGCCGCCTCGGGCAGGTTGCCGAAGCGGTCCACCAGCTCCTCGCGCAGCTCGTCGAGCTGCTCGCGCGCTTCGCAGTTTGACATGCGCTTGTAAAGGGTAAGGCGCTCGTGCACGTCGCTGCAATAGGTCTCGGGCAGGAGGGCCGGGGTATGCAGGTTGATCTCCGTGGCGATGTCGAGCGGCTGCTCGAGGTCCACGTGGCGCCCTGACTTGAGAGCCCGCACGGCGCGTTCCAGCATCTGCGTGTAAAGGTTGAAGCCGACCTCCTGGATCTCGCCCGACTGCGACTCGCCCAGGACCTCGCCTGCGCCGCGGATCTCGAGGTCGTGCATGGCGAGGTAGAAGCCCGAGCCGAGCTCCTCCATCATCTGGATGGCTTCGAGCCGCTTCTTCGCGTTGGCGCTCAGCGCCTCCTCGGGTGGCGTGAGCAGGTAGGCATAGGCCTGGTGGTGCGAGCGGCCGACCCTGCCGCGCAATTGATGCAGTTGCGCCAGCCCGAATTTGTCGGCGCGGTGGATGACGATCGTGTTGGCGGTGGGCACGTCGATGCCGGTCTCGATGATGGTGGTGCATAGCAGCAGGCTCGAGCGCTGGGCGTAGAAGTCGCGCATCACGCGCTCGAGGTCGCGCTCGCGCATCTGCCCGTGCGCCACCGCGATGCGCGCCTCGGGCAGGAGCTTCGCCAGGCGCTCGTGCATGCGCTCGATGGTGTCCACCTCGTTGTGCAGGAAGTACACCTGGCCGCCGCGCTTGAGCTCGCGCAACGCCGCCTCGCGAATCAGCCCCTCCGAAAACGGCGCAGCGAAGGTCTTGATGGCGAGGCGCTTCTGCGGCGCGGTGGCGATCACGGAGAAGTCGCGCAGGCCCTCGAGCGACAGGGCCAGCGTCCTCGGGATCGGCGTTGCGGTGAGCGTGAGCACGTCCACTTCGGCGCGCAGCGCCTTGAGCGCTTCCTTCTGCCGCACGCCGAAGCGGTGCTCCTCGTCGATGATGGCGAGGCCCAGGCGCTCGAATTTCACGTCCTTCGAAAGCAGCTTGTGCGTGCCGATGAGGATGTCCACAGCGCCGGTGGCCAGCGCCTTGAGCGTCTCGCTGGCCTGCTTGCCGGTGCGGAAGCGCGACAGCTCGGCGATTCTCACCGGCCAGTCGGCGAAGCGGTCAGAGAAGGTCTGGAAGTGCTGCTCCACCAGCAGCGTGGTGGGGCAGAGGATCGCCACCTGTTTCTTGTCGGCCACCGCGACGAAGGCCGCGCGCAGCGCCACCTCGGTCTTGCCGAAGCCGACGTCGCCGCAGATCAGGCGGTCCATCGGCTTGCCTGAAATCATGTCCTGCGTGACCGCCTGGATGGCGGCGGCCTGGTCGGGCGTTTCCTCGAAGCCGAAACCGTCGGCAAAGGCGTCCACGTCGTGCGCCTGGACGCGGAAGGCGTGGCCCTGGCGCACCGCGCGCCTGGCGTAGAGCGCGAGCAACTCGGCGGCCGTGTCGCGCACCTGCCTCGCCGCTTTGGCCTTCGCCTTGTCCCATTGGCCGCTGCCCAACTTGTGCAGCGGCGCAGCCTCGGCTTCGGCGCCGGAGTAGCGCGAAATCACCGCGAGCTGCGACACCGGTACGTAGAGCTTGTCGCCGCCCTCGTACTGCAGGTGCAGGAACTCGGTCGGCCCTTCGCCGAGGTCCATGCCGACCAGCCCCTGGTAGCGGCCGATGCCGTGCTGCGCGTGCACCACGGGGTCGCCGATGCGCAGCTCCGAGAGGTCGCGCAGCATTCCCTCGACGGAGCTCTTCTTTTGCACATCTTTCGCGCGGCGCCGCACCGTGCCGGCATACAGCTCCGCTTCGGTGACGACGCACCATGCTTCTGCGGGAAGGGCGAAGCCGTTGGCCAGCGGCGCCACGGTGATGGCGAAGCGCTCGGCCGAGCGCAGCCATTGCTCGAAGTCCGCGCTCGGCGCCGGGGCCAGTCCGTACTCGGCGAAGTAGCCGAGCATGGTTTCGCGCCGCCCCGGGGATTCGGCGGCCACCAGCACGCGCAGGCCGCAACTGCCGAGGAAACCCTTGAACGCGGCAAGCGGGTCCTGCGCGCGCCGGTCCACCGCAAGGGGCGGCAAGGTGTCGCTGGCAGGGCCCTGCTCGAGCTCGGCGCGCCGGTAGCGCCTTGCCGCGACGTGGAACTCTTCCGCCGGAACGAAGATCTGCGCGGGCGGCAGCAGCGGCCGCTCGCGCTCGCCGCCGAGCAATCGGTAGCGCGAGTTCGTGTCGCGCCAGAAAGCCTCGATCGCCGCCGGCACGTCGCCGTGGCGCACCAGGGTCGTGTCCTGCGGCAGGTAGTCAAACAGCGTCGCCACTGCGTCGAAGAACAGCGGCAGGTAGTACTCGATCCCGGCCGCCGCGATGCCGTTGGAGATGTCGCGGTACAGGCCCTTCTTCGACGGGTCGCCTTCGAAGATTTCGCGGAAGCGGCTCCTGAACTTCGCGCGGCCGGCGTCATCCAGCGGGAATTCGCGCGCCGGCAGCAGGCGCACTTCCTTCACCGTGTAGAGCGTGCGCTGCGTGTCCACGTCGAAAGCGCGGATGGTCTCGATGACCTCGTCGTCGAGGTCCAGCCGGTAAGGCAGCTGGCTGCCCGCGGGGAACAGATCGATCAGCCCGCCGCGGATGCAGAACTCCCCCGGCGCCACCACCTGCGTGACGTGGTGGTAGCCGGCGATCGCGAGCTGCCGGCGCAAGGCCTCCACGTCGAGCGGCTTGCGCTGCTCGAGGAAGAAAGTACGCCCGGCGAGGTAGGACGGCGGGCACAAGCGCACCAGCGCCGTCTGCACGGGCACCACGGCGATGTCGAACTCGCCGCGCTGGATGCGGTAGAGCGTGGCGAGTCGCTCGGAGACCAGGTCCTGGTGCGGCGAGAACGAGTCGTAGGGCAGCGTTTCCCAGTCGGGCAGCAGGCACACGCGCAACCGCGGCGCGAACCAGGCGACTTCGTCGACCAGGCGCTGCGCGTCGAGCGCTGTGGCGCTGAGCACTGCGACGGGCCTGGTGGCTGCCGCGATGCGGCATAAGGCGAGCGCATCCGCCGAGCCCGCGAGCCGGGCGTCGTGCGGCTTATCGGGGAGTGGGTCGCGGAGCATGCCGAAAGCAATTATACTTGCTTGAATTCATGGAGTTTTTGCTTTGACCTGCTACGCTCTGATCCCGGCAGCGGGACGCGGCAGCCGTTTTGCCGCCTCCCAGCCCAAGCAATACCTCGCCATTGCGGGCAAACCCATGCTGTGGCACGCCGTCGCTGCCCTCTGCCGGCCGCCGGTGGAGACGGTGTTCGTGGTGCTCGCGCCGGGGGATAAGGCCTTCGCCGGCTACGACTGGAGCGCCTTTGCCGGGAAGATCGAGCCGCTGTATTGCGGCGGCGAATCGCGGCGCGACTCGGTGCACAACGGGTTGGTGGCGGCGATGGCGGCGGTGCAAGCCGACGACTGGGTGCTGGTGCACGACGCGGCGCGGCCCTGCCTGCCGCCTTCCGACCTCGCGCGCCTCTGGGAGGACTGCAGAAACGACGAGATCGGCGGCATCCTCGCGTTGCCCGCCGCGGACACGGTGAAGCGCGTGGGCAAGGACGAGGCCGGCGCGCAGCGCATCGCCGGCACCGAGGACCGCGCACAGCTGTGGCTGGCGCAAACGCCGCAGATGTTCCGCGCCGGGCTGCTGGCGCAGGCGCTGCGCCAGGCGAAGGGCGCGCTGACCGACGAGTCGAGCGCGGTGGAGCGGATGGGCCTGAAGCCGCGCCTGGTGCCCGGCAGCCGCGAGAACCTCAAGGTCACCTGGCCGGAGGATCTGGCGATTGCGCACGCGATCCTGTCGAGGCGATGACGTGAGGATCGGCCAGGGTTTCGACGTGCACGCGCTGGTCCCCGGCCGCAACCTGGTGCTGGGCGGCGTGCACATTCCCTACCACCTCGGGCTGGAAGGGCATTCCGACGCCGACGTGCTGCTGCACGCGATCTGCGACGCGCTGCTCGGCGCTGCCGGGCTGGGCGACATCGGCCGGCACTTCCCCGACACCGACGAGAAATATGCGGAGATCGACAGCCGCAGGCTGCTGCGCGACGTGGCGGCGAAGCTCGCGGCCGGCAGGTGGCGCGTGGTGAACGTTGACGCGACCATCGTCGCGCAGGCGCCGCGCATGACGCCGCACTTCGCGCGCATGACCGGCAACGTCGCCGCGGATCTGGGCGTCGCACCGGCCGCGGTGAACCTGAAAGCCACCACCACCGAGGGCCTGGGCTTCACCGGGCGCGGCGAGGGCATCGCCGCGATGGCGGTGGCGCTGATCGCGGAGCTCTGACATGTATTCGCCGCCCTACAACCGCATCGAGGACCGCAGGGAGCTGCTGGAATTCATGCGCGCCAACAGCTTCGCCCTCCTGGTGACGGCCACCGGCGGCACGCCGGTGGCCTCCCACCTGCCGGTGACCGTGGCCGACGGCGAGGCGGGCATCGTGATCCACTCGCACATGGCAAAGAACAACCCGCAGTGGCAGGAGTTCTTCGACGACGAAGTTCTGGTGGTGTTCGCCGGCCCGCACGCCTACGTCTCGCCGCGCTGGTACGAGGAGACGGAGCGCGTGCCGACCTGGAACTACGCCGCCGCGCACGCGTACGGCAGGGCGAAGCTGACCGGGGAGCGCAAGGCGAAGCACGGCGCGCAGCGCGAGCTGGTGGCGCAACTCGACCCGCAATGGCTGCCGAAATTCGATGCGCTGCGCCCCGAATACGTGGAGAACATGCTGAACGGCATCGTCACATTCGACATCGCCGTGACACGGCTCGAGACGCGCTGGAAGCTCTCGCAGAACCGCGGCCGCCGCGAGCAGGAGCTGATCGCCGCGCGGCTCGAGGGCTCGGACGATCCGTCGGCGCGTGCGCTCGCAGCGCTCACGCGCAAGCACCTGGTGCAAGAGTAGAACCGCGGCGCGGATGCGCCTGTTCTTCGCCTCCTGGCCGCCGCCGGCGGTGGCAAAGGCGCTGGCGCAGTGGGCGGGCGAGGCGCAGCGCGAGTGCGGCGGCCGGATTACCCGCGCAGACATGATCCACCTGACGCTTGCGTTCCTGGGCGAGTCAGAACCGCAGGCGGCGCTGGCAGCCGCGCGCCGGGTGCGCGGCGCGGCAAGCGCTTTCGTCATGACCGAAGCCCGCTACTGGGCGCACAACCGCATCGTCTGGGTGGGGCCCGGGAAAGTCCCCCAGGAACTGGCGCAGCTCGCCCGCTTCCTCGGAGAAACGCGCGAGTTTGCAGGCCACGTCACGCTGATCCGCAAGGCGCGCGCGCCGAAGCGCCTGCCTGCGCTCCCGGCGCTCGAATGGCCGGTAACGGAGTTTCTGCTGGTGAACTCGAACCTCGGGCCTGCAGGCCCGGACTACGAGGTGCTCGAGCGCTTTGCGCTCGGTTGATTCACGCTTCGATGCTGCGCACGCGCTTCCGGTCGCGGGCCGCTTCCACCGCCGCGCGCAGCTTCTGGCGCACGTCGGCCGCGGCCTTCACGGCGCGCAGCACGAAGGTCGCCGCGCTGGAATCCGTGGCGTAGAGCACGATGTTGCCGGTGCCGAAAAGCCGCAGCAACAGCGGCTCATCGAGGCTCGAATCGCGCACGCGGTAGAGCTCGATCTCCTCGGTCTTGCGGTTGAACACGCCGCTGCGGAACACGAGGCGCTGGCTGGTCAGCTCGTATTCGGTGAGGCGCGTGTCGATCCAGCGCCACAGCGCGTAGAAGATCGGCACCACCAGCCAGAACAGCAGCAGGCAGAGGAGGTAGGCGCCGAGGTTGACGACTTGCGAGGGCGAGCCTTTCCAGAGGCTCTGTTCTTCAGCCATGGCCGCCATTTTCGGGGCGGCGCCGCGCCGCGCGCAAGGCGCGGTTCAGCCGTGCGCGGAGGTCGGGCGCAGGGCGCGGGTGCGAAGCAGGCGCTTCGCCAGGTCGATGGCGCCGAGGAGGAAGACGGCCAGCGCGTCCGCCTGCGCAAGTGCCGCGCGGGCGTTCAGCCGGTCTGCCGAGCTCATGTGGATCTCGTCCAGCCGCGCGGTGATCGCCTCCAGGCCTGGGTTGCTGCGGTCCTTTTTCATGCAATGCTCCTGTTCCTGCGGGTTGAATCTGTAGATTGCTGCGTCGCACCCTTCT
>Ga0184628_10000739_pt1 | contig 16876 bp, 14 predicted proteins | sample PLM4_5_b1_FD_133149 | JGI IMG/M metagenome (GOLD analysis project Ga0184628, IMG submission 133149) | Groundwater sediment microbial communities from an aquifer in East River, Colorado, USA - PLM4_5_b1 | ecosystem: Environmental > Terrestrial > Soil > Riparian zone | place: USA: East River... | reverse complement strand
TTCCTGCGCGAGCAGGCGTCGCGCGCCGCGGTGCTCTACGTGCTCGGCGACCTGTTCGAATACTGGATCGGCGACGAGGAGCTGGACGCACCCGACGGCGACCCGCTGGCGCGCAAGGTGGCCGAGGCCTTCGGCGCGCTGTCGCGCAGCGGGGTCGGCGTGCGCCTGATGCACGGCAACCGGGACTTCCTCATCGGCAAGCGCTTCTGCGAAGTGAGCGGCGCGCGCCTGCTGGATGACCCGTCGGTGGAAAAGATCGGCGGCGCGAGGACGCTGCTGATGCACGGCGACACGCTGTGCACCGACGACGTCGACTACCAGGCCTGGCGCAAGGTCGCGCGCTCGCGCGAGTGGCAGCGCGAATTCCTGGCGCAATCGCTGCCGGAGCGGCGCAAGGCGCTGCAGGCGCTGCGCGAGAAGAGCAAGGAAGTGGTCGGCGCCAAGCCGGCCGAGATCATGGACGTGAACGACGGGGCGGTGCGCGAAGCCCTGCGCGCCCACAGCCTGACGCGGCTGGTACACGGCCACACCCACCGGCCGGCACGCCATGAGCTGGAAGTAGACGGCCGGCGCTGCGAGCGCTGGGTGCTGCCCGACTGGTACGAGCGCGGCGGCTACCTCGCGATCGACGACGCCGGGCCGCGTTTGGTCGGTTTCTAGGCCAGGCCCCTCTCGAGATCCGCCTGCAGGTCAACCACGGCTTCCAGGCCGACCGCCACGCGCACCAGTCCCTCGGTGATGCCTGCCGCAGCTCGCGCCTCGGCCGAGATGCGGCCATGCGTGGTAGTCGCCGGGTGGGTGATGGTCGTCTTCACGTCCCCCAGATTGCCGGTGATCGAGATCATCCTGGTCGAGTCGATCACCTTCCAGGCCGCCTTGCGGCCGCCCTTCACCTCGAACGAGACAATCGCGCCGCCCGCGCGCTGCTGGCGCATCGCGAGCGCGTGCTGCGGATTGGAGGGAAGACCCGGGTAATACACCCGGGTCACTTTGGGGTGTCCTTCCAGCCAGCGCGCGAGTTCCAGCGCGTGCTCCGACTGCGCGAGCATGCGCAGTTCGAGCGTCTCCATGCCCTTCAGGATGACCCAGGCATTGAAAGGCGACAACGATGGCCCGGCGGTGCGCAGGAAGCCGAACACGGCATCCATCGCCGGCCCCTTGGCGCCAAGAACCGCGCCCCCCAGCACCCTGCCCTGCCCATCGAGGTACTTGGTGGCGGAATGGATCACCAGGTCGGCGCCGAATTCGAGCGGGCGCTGCAGCGCCGGCGTGCACAAGGCGTTGTCCACCGCGAGCACCGCGCCGGCCTTCTTCGCCACCGCGGCAATCGCAGCGATATCGGAAATCTCGCCTAAAGGATTGGACGGCGTTTCGAGGATCAACAGCTTCGTGGTCGGCCGCACGGCGCGTTGCCACTCCTCGACTTTGGTGGGAGATACGAACGTGGTCTCGACACCGAAGCGCGACAGGATGGTGCTGTACAGCGTCACCGTGGCGCCGAACACCGCGTTCGAACACACCACGTGCTCGCCCGCCTTGAGCAGCGCCATCGAGGTGGCGAGGATCGCGGACATGCCCGAGGCGGTGGCCACGCAGGCTTCGGCGCCCTCGAGCGCGGCGAGCCGGTCCTGGAACATCGACACTGTGGGGTTGGTGAAGCGCGAATAGACGAAGCCGGCGTCGCCGCCGGTGAAGCGGGCCGCGGCCTGCTCCGCGCTTTCGAACACGAAGCTCGAGGTGAGGAACAGCGCCTCGGAGTGCTCGTTGAATTGGGTGCGCGCCGTGCCGGCGCGCACGCCCAGGGTGGATTGCTCGAACTGTTTTGCCATGAAAAAACCCGGTCCTTTCACTCACTAAGCGGACCGGGCTGTTTCGGCACGCTTTAGCAGTATTTTTAACGCGCCCGCAAGCTGTGGCTCAAATCGGCGCGAAGGGCACTATACCAAAATCATTGGACGGTGGCCAGATTGAGGTCGAGCTGGGCGGCGTCGCCATCATCGCCCGAGTCGCGCGTGGCGTCGCGGCGCACTTCGATCGCCTGCAGATAATCGCTGGTGATGTCGCCGGTGATGTAGTGGCCGTCGAAGCAGGAGGTCTCGAAATTCTTCAACTTCGGGTTTACCTGCCGTACCGCGTCCTTGAGCGCCTCGAGTTCCTGGTAGATCAGTGCGTCGGCCCCGATCTCGCGGGCGACCTCGTCCTCGCTGCGGTGGGCGGCGATCAGCTCCGCGCGCGTGGGCATGTCGATGCCGTAGACGTTGGGGAAGCGAACCGGCGGCGCCGCGGAGGCAAAATACACCTTGCGCGCGCCGGCTTCGCGCGCCATCTGCACGATTTCGCGGCTGGTCGTGCCCCGGACGATCGAGTCGTCCACCAACAGCACGTTCTTGCCCTTGAACTCCACACCGATGGTGTTCAGCTTCTGGCGCACCGAGCGCCGGCGCACCGCGTGCCCGGGCATGATGAAGGTGCGGCCGATATAGCGGTTCTTGACGAAGCCCTCGCGGTAGGGCAGGCCGAGCCCCTGGGCCAGCTGCAGCGCCGAGGGCCGGCTCGAGTCCGGGATCGGGATCACCACGTCGATGTCAAGGTGGCGGTACTGCCTGCGGATCTTCTCCGCCAGCTTCTCGCCCATCACCAGGCGCGCCTCGTACACCGACGCGCCGTCGATCAGCGAGTCGGGGCGCGCCAGGTAAACGTACTCGAAGATGCAGGGGTTGAGCGAGGTGTGCTCGGCGCACTGCTGGCTGTGGAAGTTGCCCTCCTCGTCGATGAACACCGCCTCGCCCGGCGCCACGTCGCGCAGCAGCTTGTACCCGAGCGAGTCCACCGCCACCGACTCGGAGGCCACCATGTACTCGGTGCCCTGCTCGGTTTCGTTGTAGCCGATCACCGCGGGGCGGATGCCGAAGGGATCGCGGAAGGCGAGCACGCCATGCCCAGCGATCATGGCGATCACCGCATAGGCGCCGCGCACGCGGAGGTGCACGTTGGCCACCGCGCGGAAAATGGTCTGCGGGTCCAGCCGCAACTTGACCGACGCCTTCTCCAACTCGTGCGCCAGCACGTTCAGCAGCACTTCGGAGTCGGAGTTGGTGTTGATGTGCCGCAGGTCCTGGCGGAACATCTCCTCCTTGAGCTGCTCGGAATTGGTCAGGTTGCCGTTGTGCCCGAGCACGATGCCGAATGGCGAGTTGACGTAGAACGGCTGCGCCTCGGCCGAATTGGACGCCGAGCCGGCAGTCGGGTAGCGGCAGTGGGCGATGCCGATGTGGCCGGGCAGCGAGCGCATGTTGCGGGTGCGGAACACGTCGCGCACCTGGCCATTGCCCTTGTGCATGTGGAACGACTTGCGCTCGGCGGTGACAATCCCCGCCGCGTCCTGGCCGCGGTGCTGCAGGAGCAGCAACCCGTCGTACAGCAGCTGGTTGACGGGCGAGCGAGCTACGATGCCGAGGATCCCGCACATGGGAGCCGCCTCGCGAAGTCGTTAAGGGTCAATGATAGCGCAAGCGCCCGGCAAAGGTTCGCGGCAGCCATGGCCTGAGCGCGAGCGCGGCCTGCGCCAGCGGCTCGCCGAACATCGAATCGCGCCAGGCCGGCTGGCGCGGCAGCGCCGTCAGGCCCGCCATCAGGGCGAACGCGAGCAGGATCAGCAGCGCGCGCGCCAGGCCGAAAACGCCACCGAGCGCGCGGTCCAGACCACCCAGGCCAGCCACTTTCGTCAGCCTGGAGAGCACCAGGCCCGCCAGCGTGCACACGGCCAGCGTCGCGATGAATACGCCGATGAACGCGACCAGCATGCGCACCTCCGGCGTCGGCAGCGCCTTGGGCAGCTCCTCGCCCAGCGGTCCGGCAAAGAAATTCGCCGCAAGGAAGGCGAGCACCCAGGCGCCGACCGAGATTACTTCTCGCACCAGGCCGCGCCAGATGCCCCAAAGGGTGGATGCCACGAGCAGCGTCAGGCCGCAGTAGTCGAGCCAGGTCATCTCAGGGCCGCGAGGCGACGTTGCCCGGCGCAAAACCCAGTGCCCTGAGCTGCTTGTGCGCCTTGTCGGCGGCGTCGCGGCTGGCGTAGGGACCTGCGCGCACGCGCATCACAATCCCTTTTGCGGTCGCCACCGGCTCGGTGAAGTGCGGCACCTTCGCCGCCTTCAGCTTGGCGATGACGCCCGCGGGTTCCGCGTAGGCGCCCACGGGCACGATGTACTGGATGTTCGCGAGGGCCGCTTCGGCCCGCGTGCGCTCGGCCGCAGCAGGCGCCGGCGCCGATTTCGCCGCCGGTGCCTGCTCGGCGGGCTTCGCCTCGGCCTTCGGCGCCTCGGGCTTGGCGGGAACCGGATCGGGCGCGGGCGCCGGCTTGGCGGCTTCCACGGGCGGCGGGGGCGGTTTCGGCACCGGCTTCGGCGTGAAAGGAGTCTCGTCCTGGCCCGGAATGCGCACGCTCACGGGCGGGGTCTGTCGCGGCTGCGGATCGAAGATCCACGGCAGCACGATGACTGCGAGCAGCACCAGGGCGATGGCGCCCACCAGGCGCCGCCGCCCGCGGCGCTTCAGAGTGCTGACGTCCTGGGATTCAGCCATGGGTGCCGGGGCCGCTGCTGCCGGTCGCGAGCGCTTGCATCACTTCGGCGACGGTGAGGAAGGATCCGAATGCGATGATTTTATCATTCTCCCCTGCTTCGCCCCGCGCCGCAGCGAACGCGGCGGCCGGCGTTGCGTGCTCCGTGCGCGGCGCAGTCACCCCCGCGGCTTGCAGAAAGCGCGCCAGCTCGCTTGCGCTGGCACCTCGCGGTCCGCCCAGGCTGGCGAGGTGCCAGCGCGTAATCCGCGGCCCGACCGCCCGCACCACTGCGGCAATGTCCTTGTCGCGCAGCATGCCGAACACCGCGATGCTCTCCTCCGCGTAGCCTGCCGCAGAGAGGTTTGCCGCCAGGCTGCGCGCCGCTTCGGGGTTGTGCGCCACGTCAAGGATCACCTGCGGCCTGCCGGGCAGCACCTGGAATCGCCCGGGCAGCACGACCTCGGCGAGGCCCCGCCGCACGTCCTGCATCGCGACCGGCAACTGCTCGCGCAGGGCGTCGAGCGCGGCCAGCGCCGCGGCGGCGTTGCGCAATTGCGGCGCACCGCGCAACGCAGGATACGCAAGTGAGGCTCGGGTGCCGGCCGGTCCCCAGTAGTCCCACTGGCCCGCCTGCACCCGGTAGCCAAAATCGCGACCGAGCAGCAGGAGCCGCGCGCCAGCGCTCGCGGCTGCGCGCAGCACAGAGGACGGCGGGTCCGGGTCGGCGACCACCGCCGCTCGCCCGGCCCTGAAAATGCCCGCCTTCTCGGCCCCGATGGCTTCACGACTGTCTCCAAGCAGTTCCACGTGATCCAGCGCCACACTGGTGATCACCGCGCAATCCGCATCGAGCGCATTCACGGCGTCCAGGCGGCCGCCAAGACCGACTTCGAGCACCACAGCGTCCAGCCTCTCCTGCTCGAACAGCCGGAAGGCGCCCAGCGTGCCGAACTCGAAGTAAGTCAGCGGCGTGCCGTCGCGTGCCCGCTCGACCGCGGCAAAGGACGCGCACAACTCCCCATCCGTGGCTTCGCGGCCGCCGATGCGCACGCGCTCGTTGTAGCGCAGGAGGTGCGGCGAGGTGTACAGCCCGACGCGGCGGCCGGAAATCCGCAGGATACTTTCGAGGGTGGCGCACACCGAGCCCTTGCCATTGGTGCCGGCCACCGTGAACACCGGGCAGCCGAAGGCGATGCCCATGCGCGCCATGACCGCGCGCACTCGGTCCAGGCCCAGCGCGATGGCGTCGGGGTGCTGGCGGCCGATGAACTCGAGCCATTGCGCGAGCGTGCGCGCGCGCTCCGCGTTCACGACGGCTGGTCGACCACGATCCCCTGTAGCAGCGCGAGCAGCGCCGCCAGCTTGTCCCGCATCTGGCGCCGGTCGACGATCATGTCCACGGCGCCCTTCTCCAGCAGGAACTCCGCGCGCTGGAAACCCTCCGGCAGCTTCTGGCGCATCGTTTGCTCGATGACGCGTGGCCCGGCGAAGCCGACCAGCGCCTTGGGCTCGGCGATGACCACGTCGCCGATCATGGCGTAGCTCGCCGACACGCCGCCGGTGGTGGGATCGGTGAGCACGCTGATGAATGGCAGGCCGCGCGCCGCAAGGTCGGTCAGCGCCGCGGTGGTCTTGGCCATCTGCATCAGCGACAGCAGCCCTTCCTGCATGCGCGCGCCGCCGCTGGCCGTGATGACGATGAATGGCAGGGTCTGCTCGATCGCCACGCGCACGCCGCGTACGAAACGCTCGCCCAGCACAGAGCCCATGGTGCCCGCCATGAACTCGAATTCATGCGCCGCCGCCACCACGCCGATCGACTTGATGGCGCCCTGCATCACGATGAGGGCCTCCGACTCCGCCGACTGCGCCTCGGCCTCGACCAGGCGCTCGGTGTATTTCCTCGAATCCTTGAATTTCAGGCTGTCCACCGGCAGCACTTCGGCGCCGATTTCGAAGCGCCCGTCGGCATCGAGCAGGAAATCGAGCCGGGCGCGCGCGCCGATGCGCTGGTGGAAGCCGCACTTCGGGCAGACGTTGAGGTTCTTCTCCAGATCGGTGCTGTAGAGCACCGCGTCGCAGGCCGGGCACTTGGTCCACAGGCCCTCCGGCACCGCCCGTTTCGGGCCTGAGCTGCGCTGGATCTTCGGCGGCAGGAGCTTTTGCAGCCAGCTCATGAATCCAGCGCCCTTCTGATCGGCTGGACCAGCGCCTTGACGCGCGCCACCGCGTGCTCCGGCCCGGCCATCTCGATCTCCTGCACGATGCGGCTGCCGATGATCACGGCATCGGCAATCTGCGCGATCGCGCGCGCCGACTCGGCGTCCTTGATGCCGAAGCCTACGCCGATCGGCAGTTTGGAAGCCGCGCGCAGGCGCGGCAGGTGCGCCGCGATATCGGCGACATCGGCGCTTTTCACGCCGGTCACGCCCTTGAGGGAAACGTAGTAGAGATAGCCGGTGCCGGCGCGCGCCACTTCGCGGATCCGCGCGTCGGTCGAGGTCGGCGCCAGCAGGAAGATGCAGTCGATGCCGGCCCTGCCGCAGAGCTCGGAGAACGGCGCGCATTCTTCGGGCGGATAGTCCACCACGATCACGCCGTCGACGCCTGCCGCTCTTGCCGCAGCGACGAACCTCTCGATGCCCATCGCCTCGATGGGATTTGCGTAGCCCATCAGCACGATCGGGGTGTCGGCGTCCTGCTTGCGGAACTGCGCCACCAGGCCGAGGACGTCGGCGAGACCGATGCCGTTCTTCAGCGCACGCTCCGACGAGCGCTGGATCGCCGGGCCGTCGGCCATCGGATCGGAGAACGGCACGCCGATCTCGAGAATGTCGCTGCCCGCCTCCACCAGGCCGTGCAGGATGGGCACGGTGCTGGAAGCCAGCGGATCGCCGGCGGTGACGTAGGGAATCAGCGCCTTGCGCCCGGCGGCCTTCAGCTTGGCGAAGCGCCCGGCGATGCGCGACATCAGAGCTTCAGCCCGCGGCGCTCGGCGACGGTATGCATGTCCTTGTCGCCGCGACCGGAAAGGTTGACCAGCAGGAGCGTGTCCTTCGGCAGCGTCGGCGCAATCTTCGCGGCGTACGCGACGGCGTGCGCCGATTCCAGCGCCGGGATGATGCCCTCGTACCGGCACAGGTCGTCGAAGGCCTGCAGCGCCTCGTTATCTGTAATGGCGACGTACTCGGCGCGCTGTTGGTCCTTGAGCCACGCATGCTCGGGGCCGACGCCGGGATAGTCGAGGCCCGCCGACACCGAGTGCGTCTCGGCGATCTGGCCGTTGGCGTCCTGCAAGAGGTACGTCCGGTTGCCGTGCAGCACGCCGGGCGTGCCCGCGCACAGCGACGCAGCGTGCTTGCCGGTGTGCAGTCCCTCGCCCGCCGCCTCGACGCCGATCAGCCGGACCTTCTCGTCTTCGATGTAGGGATAGAAGATGCCCATCGCGTTCGAACCGCCGCCGACGCAGGCGATGACCGCGTCGGGTTGGCGCCCGGTCAGCTCGGGCATCTGCAGCTTGCACTCCTCGCCGATCACCGACTGGAAATCGCGCACCATCATCGGATAAGGGTGCGGGCCGGCCACCGTGCCGATGATGTAGAAGGTGTCCTCGACGTTCGTCACCCAGTCGCGCATCGCTTCGTTGAGCGCATCCTTGAGCGTCTTCGAGCCGGACTCCACCGGCACCACGGTCGCCCCGAGGAGCTTCATGCGGTAGACGTTCTGCGCCTGGCGCTTGATGTCCTCCGAGCCCATGTAGACCACGCAGGGCATGCCGAGGCGCGCCGCCACGGTGGCCGCGGCGACCCCGTGCATGCCCGCGCCGGTCTCCGCGATGATGCGCTTCTTGCCCATGCGCCGTGCCAGCAGCGCCTGGCCGATGGTGTTGTTGATCTTGTGCGCGCCGGTGTGGTTCAGGTCCTCGCGCTTGAGGTAGATCTGCGCGCCGCCGAGGATCTGCGACCAGCGCCTGGCGTGGTAGACCGGGCTCGGCCGGCCGACGTAATGCTTCAGTTCGTAGCGGAATTCGGCGATGAACTCGGGATCGCGCCGATAGCGCTCGTAGGCGTCGCGCAGCTCCTCGAGCGCATGGCTGAGCGTCTCGGCAACGAACACGCCGCCGTAGGGACCGAAGTGCCCGCGCGCGTCGGGCAAGTCATGCATCCGCATTCCTGACCTCCGCGATGAACACCGCGATCTTCGCGGCGTCCTTGATTCCCTTTGAAGCTTCCACGCCGCTCGATACGTCCACGGCCCAGGGCCGCACGCGGCGCACCGCTGCGCCGACATTCGCCCGCGTCAGGCCGCCCGACAGGACCAGCGGCCGCTCCAGCCTGGCCGGTACCAGCGACCAGTCGAAGCTGGCGCCGACGCCGCCGTACTCCTCGACATGGGCGTCCAGCAGCCAGCCGCTCGCGCCCGAGAATAGCCGGAGGTATTTTAGCAAATCGACCCCCTGCGCCACGCGGCAGGCCTTGATGAACGGCAAGCCGAACTGCGCGCAGAATTGCGGCGTCTCTTCGCCGTGGAACTGCAGCAGCGACGGGTGCACGCGCCCGATCACCTGCGCCACCTGCGCGGCGTCGGGATTCACGAACAGCGCCACGGCTTGCACGAATGGCGGCAAGGCATCGCGGATCTCCCTTGCGCGCTCCACGTTCAGGAAGCGCGGGCTGGGGGGATAGAACACCAGGCCGATGGCGTCCGCCCCTGCTTGCGCCGCTGCCACGGCATCGCCGGGACGCGTGATGCCGCAGATCTTGATGCGCGTCCTCACAGCAGCACCGGGATGCGCAACTCGGGGTGCTCCTGACGCGGCAGGTCCCAGCGCGCTGCGTACTCCACGCGCTCCAGGTAGAGACCTTGCGCAGCGAAGGTGGGCGCGGCACGCGCGCGGTCCCGCGCTTCGAGCACTTCGCCCGCCCAGGCCGGCAGGTGTTTGCCCTTGCCGACATAGACGAGAGTGCCGATGATGTTGCGCACCATGTGGTGCAGGAACGCATTGGCGCGCAGGACGAAGTCGATGCGCTCGCCACGCGTTTCGATCGCGAATTCGTGCAAAGTACGCACCGGCGTCTTCGCTTGGCAATCGGCGGAGCGGAAGGCGGAAAAATCGTGCTCGCCCAGGAGAAGGCGCGCCGCCGCGCGCATTGCGGCCACGTCGAGCGGCAGGTGGAACCAGCCGGCGTAGCGCGCAGCGAGGGATGGGCGCACCGCGCGGTTGATGAGTACATAGCGGTAAGTTCGCGCGCGCCCGCCATAGCGCGCGTGGAATTCTTCCGGCACTTCGCGCGCCCATTGCACGGCGATCGACTCGGGCAGCAGCGCGTTCGCGCCGCGCACCCAGGCGCTCTGCGGGCGCTGCGCAGCGACGTCGAAATGCACGACCTGCTCCAGGGCGTGCACGCCCCGGTCAGTGCGGCCTGCGCAAGTGACCACGACGGGTTCGCCGGCGATCGTGGCGAGCGCCGCCTGCAGGGCGTCCTGCACCGTGCCGCCGCCCGGCTGCGTCTGCCAGCCGAGGAAGTGGCTGCCGTCGTATTCCAGTGCCAGCGCGATTCTCATGCTCTTGAAATGGGGAAGCCACGGGGCACGGCGCATTGTGCGCCGCCGCCGTGGCTCCGGGAGTGCGCTGCGCCTTTCAGCCCAGCTTCGCGAGCATCTGCTTGGCCTGGCCCTGTTGCGCGCCGTCGCCTTCCCTCAGCACTTCGTTCAGCAGTTCGCGCGCGCCATCCTTGTCGCCCATTTCCTCGTAGGCCTTGGCAAGGTCCAGCTTGGTCGCGACCTCCTGCCACTTCGGATCGGCGTTCGCGCCCGCAGCGGGCGCTGCGCCCGGCGTGCCCAGATCCAGGCTGATTTCGGACAGGTCCACCGAGGCCGACGGCGAAGTGGTGTCCACGTTGGAATCGCTACCGCCCAGATTGAGGTCGAAGTCCAGCCCGCCGCTCGGCGCGGGCGCAGCAGCCCGGGCCGGCGTCGCGGCGGCCGCAGGCGCAGACGGCAACTCGAAATTCAGTCCACCGCTCGTGTCGACCCGCTTTTCGCTACCGCTGCCCCCCAGATCGAAGTCCAGACCGCTGGATGCCGCCTTGGTTTCATTCGCGTCGATGATCAGCGTGCCGCCAGGCGAAAAATCGCTTCTCTCCTGCGACGGCGTCGATGCGCCGCCCAGGTCCAGATCGAGTATGGGCGCGGGAGCCGAGCCCGCATCACTGCTGGTGCCTTGGCCACCGCCGATGTCGAAATCCACCGTCGGCGCCACAGCCGGTGCCGGTACCGCCGGCGCTTCGCGGCCTGAGCCTCCGTAGAGCCCGTTACCCGGATCGATGGAACGCCCCAGGGCCGCCGCCTTGTCCCAATCCGGACCGGCGCTGTTGGTGAGGCCCTTCAGCTTGAGCGCGATCTGCTCGAACGACTTGGCGTCGCGCCGGTTGGCATAGATCTCGAGCAGCTTGACCTGCACCGGAATTCGGTTGGCGTCCTTCTGCAGGGCTTCCCTGAGAATCTCCTCGGCTTGCGCATCCCGGCCATAGGCCATGTAGACGTCGGCTTCGGCGATTGGATCCACGTCGTCCGTGTCCAGGCCGCCGACAGCGGACTGGCTCACCGACGCCTGCGACACGCTCACAACTGCACCGCTCGCCGCGGCGGCTCCGGCGGCGGCTGCGGGCGCACTCGAGGCGGCCCCGAGGACGCTATCCTGGAACTTGTTTATGGATTTTTTTTTACGCTGCCTGGCCCAGGCGGCATAACCTCCAAGCAGCAGGACTACCACGCCCAACCCGCCCAACGCGATCGGGTTGTCGAGGAATTCGTCGATGAGGCTCGGCTCTGGCGGCGGCGCAGCGGCGGGCTTGGGCCTTGCCGGCGCCGGCTTGGCAGCCGGTTTCGGGGCATCGGGCGCGGGCTGAGTTGCAGCCGGCTTTGGCGCTTCGGCAACTGGCTTGGCCGGCTCGACTGCCGGCTGGGCCGGGGCTTGCGCGGCGGGTTTAGCCTCCGGCGCCCTTGCCGCTTGCGGCGCCGGCGTGGCCTTTGGGGGTTCAGGCGCCTTGGCCGCGGGGGCCGGAGCCGGGGGCGGGGGTTTCGCCGACTTCTTTTCCAGCTCCGCGAGCTGCTGATTCTTGAGCTCGATCAACTTCTGCATATCCGCAACGTTCTTCTCCAGGTCGGTGACCCGGGACTGCGCTTCCTTTAGCGCGCGCTCGCGCGCAGTGCGGTCGTCCTCGCGCGCCGCCTTGGCCGCCGGCGCACCAGGTTTCTTGGGATCGGCCTTGGACAGCTTCAGCTGGTCCTTTGGCTCTGCGGGTTTCGGCTCGTCGGGCTTCGGCGTGATCTGGCCCGCTGTCGCACGCTCCGCTGGAACCGCCTGGGCCGGCGCGGCCGCCACGGTCGCAGCGAGCCTGCTGCGGTATTCGGCGAAGTCCGCCATCTGTGCGCTGATCAGCCGGTTGGCGTCCGGCGCTTCGACTGCGCTCACGGCTTCACGATCGGGGATGTTGAGGATGCGCCCGGCGCGTACCAGATTGACGTTGTTGCGGATGAAGGCGTCCTCGTTCGCCCGCTGCAGCGCGATCAGCATCTGGTTGAACGTCACGCCCTCGGGCCGGTACTGACGCGCGATGGCGCCGAGGGTATCGCCCTTCTTCACTTCGTACGATTGCGGGACCTTGGCCTCGGCGGGCGCAGCTACGGCGGCAATCGGCCGCTCCTCAATACGCGGCTCGGGCTTGGCCGCGTCAGCCACGGGCGCTGCAGGCGCTGCGTCAGCCACGGGCGCGGCAGGCGCTGCGTCAGCCACGGGCGCCGCAGGCGCTGCCTCAGCCACGGGCGCCGCAGGCGCAGCGGGCGCAGTCGGTGCAGTAGGCGCCGCCGCAATGGTCGCGGGGACCGCAGGCACGGCAGCCACCGCTTTCGGCGACTTGTAATCGGGGGGGTCGAGCAGCACGGTGTACTCGCGCACGAGCAGGCCCGTCGCCCAGCGCAATTCCACCAGCATGTCGAGGAACGGCTCGCTGACCGGCTGTCGGGTGGTCACACGCAACACAGTGCGGCCATCGCGCTTGTCGATGACGAAGCGCACGCCGACCAGCACGGGGTTGAAGTCGATTCCCGCTTGCGCGAACGCGTTGCCCGAGGCAAGGCGCGCCTCGAGCGAGGATTCCTCTCCCGCCTGGAGCGCAACGACCTCGATCTCCGCGCGCAGAGGCTGGCCAAGATTGGATTGGACGCTCAGGCGCCCGAGACCCGCCGCCTGCGCGAGCAGCGGCAGCGAGAGCGCCGCCGCGAAGACGAGTCGAAGGAACCCGACCGGTTTAATCACCCGCACCATCCTGAGTCGTTCTTATCGGTCTGAGTACCATAACATCATGGCATTAGGCCTGCAAGCTGAGACCTTTTCTCGGTTTTTCCACCTTCAACCACAGGCCGCAAGGATTTTCTACTGCCGGACACCGGCGTCCAACAGGATCCGCAGCATGCGGCGCAGCGGCTCCGCTGCCCCCCAGAGCAACTGGTCCCCCACCGTGAATGCAGCCAGGTATTCCCCGCCCATCGGCAGCTTGCGCAGGCGCCCCACCGGCACCGACAGCTTGCCGGTGACCGCCGCAGGCGTAAGCTCGGCCAGCGTCTCTTCCCTGCGGTTCGGCACCACGCGCACCCACTCATTGCCCTCCGCGATGATGCCCTCTAACTCGTCGAGTGGCACGTTCTTCTTCAGTTTGATGGTCAGCGCCTGGCTGTGGCAGCGCATCGCGCCCACTCGCACGCAGATGCCGTCCACCGGAATCGGCCGCTCGCTGCGGCCGAGAATCTTGTTGGTTTCGGCCTGGCCTTTCCATTCCTCGCGGCTCTGGCCGTTGCCCAGGTCCTTGTCCACCCAGGGCAGCAGGCTCGCGGCGAGCGGGAAGCCGAAGTACTGCTTCGGCAGGCCCCCATTGCGCAGCGCTTCGGTCACGCGACGATCGATGTCCAGAGCGCTGGCCGCAGGGTCGGCGAGCGCGGGCTTCGCGGCGTCGCCGATGTGCGCCATCTGCGCCGCAAGCTCGCGCAGGTTGGCGGCGCCCGCGCCGGATGCCGCTTGGTAGGTCATGCAGGTCATCCATTCGACGAGGTCGTTGCGCAACAGCCCCGCCATGCCCATCATCATCAGGCTCACCGTGCAATTGCCGCCGATGTAATTGCGCACGCCCGAGGCGAGCGCCCGCTCGATCACGGGCATGTTGACCGGGTCGAGGACGATCACGGCGTCGTCCTTCATGCGCAGCGCGCTCGCAGCGTCGATCCAGTAGCCCTTCCAGCCTGCGGCACGCAACTTCGGATGGACCTCGTTGGTGTAATCGCCGCCCTGGCAGGCGATGATCACCGGCAGGGACTTGAGCGATTCGACGTCGGTGGCGCTCTTGACCGGTCCGACCTCTTTGCCGATCGCGGGCCCCTTGCCGCCGGCCTGGGAGGTGGAGAAGAACACCGGCTCCACCAGGTCGAAGTCGCGCTCCTCGCGCATGCGCTGCACCAGGACCGACCCGACCATCCCTCGCCAGCCGACGATACCGACTCTGAGCATCACCTTTCCTTCAAAGGGCGGCGACCACCGCGTCGCCCATTTCTTCCGTCCCCACCTTGCGCAATCCCGCAGTATAGATGTCGGCGGTCCGCAAGCCGCCCTTGAGCACCTTGCGCACGGCCGCTTCCACCCTGGCGGCCTCCGCCGGCCGGCCCAGGGAGTAGCGCAGCATCATCGCCGCCGACAGGATGGTCGCCAGCGGGTTGGCCACACCCTTGCCGGCGATGTCGGGCGCCGAACCATGGATCGGCTCGAACAGCCCCTTGCCCTTTTCATCCATGGAGGCCGAGGGCAGCATGCCGATCGATCCGGTCAGCATCGATGCTTCGTCCGACAGGATGTCGCCGAACATGTTCCCGGTGACGATCACGTCGAACTGCTTCGGGTTGCGCACCAGCTGCATGGCGCAGTTGTCCACGTACATGTGCGAGAGCTCGACGTCGGGGTAGGCGGTAGCCTCCTCGATCACCACCTGCCTCCACAGTTCGGTGGCCTCGAGCACGTTCGCCTTGTCGACCGAGCACAGCTTCCTTGCGCGCTTGCGCGCCGCCTCGAAGGCCACGCGCGCGATGCGCCGGATCTCGCTCTCCCGGTAACGCATGGTGTTCACGCCTTCGCGTTCGCCACTGGGCAGCTTGGAGATGCCGCGCGGCTCGCCGAAGTAGATGTCGCCGGTCAGCTCGCGCACGATCAGAATGTCCAGCCCGGACACGATCTCGGACTTGAGCGTGGAGGCCTGCGCCAACTCCTCGTAGACCAGCGCCGGGCGCAGGTTGGCGAACAGGCCGAGTTCCTTGCGCAGGCGCAGCAGGCCGCGCTCGGGGCGCTTGTCGCGCGGCAGCGCGTCGTACCGCGGCCCGCCGATGGCGCCAAAAAGGATGGCGTCCGCATCGCGTGCCAGCCCGAGCGTCGGCTCGGGCAGCGGATCGCCCGCCGCCTCGTAGCCGGCCCCGCCGACAGGCGCTTCCTGCATCTCCAGAGGCAGCGCCAGGCAGCGCAGCACTTTTTTCGCCTCGGCGACAATCTCCCTGCCGATCCCGTCGCCGGGCAAAACCGCGACTTTCATCGCGTTAGCGGAACAGCCAGGGGTGCTGGGCTTGCCGTTTCGCCTCGAAGGCGCGGATCTTGTCCACGTGGCGCAAGGTCAGTCCGATCTCGTCAAGGCCATTCAGCAAACTGTACTTGCGAAAGGCGTCCACCTCGAAGCGCAGGACCTGCGAGCGGTCGTCGGTGGCAACGGTCTGCTGCTCCAGGTTCACAGTCAGGCGCAGGCCGGGGAACGACGCGCACTCGTAGAACAGGCGATCGACTTCGGACTCCTGCAGCACGACCGGCAGAAGTCCGTTCTTGAAACAGTTGTTATAGAAGATGTCGCCGAACGAGGGCGCAATCACGCAGCGCAGGCCGTAGTCGAGCAGCGCCCAGGGCGCGTGCTCGCGCGAGCTGCCGCAGCCGAAGTTCTTGCGCGCCAGCAGGATGCTCGCATCCTTGTAGCGCGCATCGTTCAGCGCGAAATTCGGATTGCGCGGTCGCCTGGCGTGATCCATGCCGGGCTCGCCGTGGTCCAGGTAGCGCCAGGCGTCGAACAGATTCGGCCCGTAGCCGGTCTTCTTGATCGACTTGAGGAACTGCTTCGGGATGATCTGGTCGGTGTCGACGTCGCCGCGGTCCAGTGGCGCCACGATTCCGGTGTGGACGGTGAATTTTTCCATGGCGCTCACCGCCACTGCCGGATGTCGACGAAATGGCCGGCGACTGCCGCAGCCGCGGCCATCGCCGGGCTCACCAGGTGCGTGCGCCCGCCGTCACCCTGCCTGCCCTCGAAGTTGCGGTTCGAGGTCGACGCGCAGCGCTCGCCAGGCTCGAGCCGGTCGGCATTCATCGCCAGGCACATCGAGCAGCCCGGCTGGCGCCAGTCGAAGCCCGCTTCCTTGAAGATCCTGTCCAGGCCCTCGCGCTCCGCCTGCGCCTTCACCAGCCCTGACCCGGGCACAACCATGGCGAGGCGCACGGTCGGCGCCACCCGCCGGCCCTTCACCACGGCCGCCGCGATGCGCAGGTCCTCGATGCGCGAATTGGTGCAGGAACCGATGAAGACCTTGTCCAGCTTGATGTCGGTGATGCGCATGCGCGGCTTCAAGCCCATGTACTGCAGCGCGCGCTCCATGCCCTCGCGCTTGATGGCGTCCTTCTCGCGTTCCGGGTCCGGCACCTCCGCGTCGACCGGCACCACCATCTCGGGCGAAGTGCCCCAGGACACCTGCGGCTTGATCTCTTCGGCGCGCAGCGCGACATCGCGGTCGAATTTCGCGTCCGCATCGGAGCGCAGCGTCTTCCAGAATGCGGCGGCGGCGTCCCAGTCGGGCCCCGTCGGCGCGAACGGCCGTCCCTTGAGGTACTCGATGGTGGTGTCGTCCGCGGCGATCATGCCCGCGCGCGCGCCAGCCTCGATCGCCATGTTGCACACCGTCATGCGCCCTTCCATGGACAGGGCGCGGATGGCGCTGCCGGCGAACTCCACGGCATGCCCGCTGCCCCCGGCGATGCCGACCTTGCCGATGATCGCCAGCACGATGTCCTTGGCGCCGACCCCGCGCGACAGCGTTCCTTCCACGCTGACTCGCATATTCTTCATCTTCTTGGTCACCAAGCACTGCGTGGCCAGCACGTGCTCGACCTCGGAAGTGCCGATGCCGTGCGCCAGGCAGGCAAAGGCGCCGTGCGTGCTGGTGTGAGAATCGCCGCAGACC
>Ga0184628_10000738_pt1 | contig 16878 bp, 12 predicted proteins | sample PLM4_5_b1_FD_133149 | JGI IMG/M metagenome (GOLD analysis project Ga0184628, IMG submission 133149) | Groundwater sediment microbial communities from an aquifer in East River, Colorado, USA - PLM4_5_b1 | ecosystem: Environmental > Terrestrial > Soil > Riparian zone | place: USA: East River... | reverse complement strand
TTAATACAATCGAGGCCATTGCCGGATGCCGAGGCATTTCGAAAGGACCTGCCGGTAATTGTCAATATTCGGGACGCCGGCAATCGTCCTCTCTTGCCGGCACCCGATCCGATATTGGATCAGTACACCTACAAGGAACAAAAAACAGAGACCATCCTCGATTCGAAGGGCAAAACCAGGAGCACAACAATCGAAGTCTTCGAAGTGACACGAAGCTCTCTAACCGGGAAGGTTTATCGAATGCCGGTTTCAAAAAACGGTGAGCCTGTTACCGGCGAACTGCCGAGCAAGAGCGTCACATCTACTACTTCCGCACCGCCGCCGTTGCGTGATCCGGTTGCGGAAGAACGCGATATACAAGCCTTATATGAAATCAACGCAAACTGGAGTGAATCGATCGATGGCCATTCCGTGATTGCCCTGACCCTTCGGCCGAATCCGCGCTACAAGCCGAAGACGCGGTTGGGAGAGTGGCAGCAGCATTTTCTCATTCGGGCGTGGCTGACCGAGAAGGGGCATGAGGTGATACGACAGGAATCCGAAGTCATCACGGAGATTCCCGATCCAGGTCGTCCAGGCCCGATCAAGAAGGGCACCATGATCAAGATGGAACGGCAGCTGATCAATGGCGAAGTCTGGATTCCCATCCGCACGGAATTACACATGATTGGCGGTTTCCTGCCCAAAGGGGAGCAGGGCTTCTCCATTAATGAATACTCCGAGTTCAAAAAGTTCGTCGTCGACGTGGAATTAAAACCTTAAGCAAGTCTCAATAGACGATCGGCAGAGTTGCATCCCACAACACCTCGAGGTGGATCGTGTTGATAGCTGCGGGAGTTCTCCAGCTCACCATCGATTGCAGGAAGTTTTCCACATCCGAAATTGACTGCATCTTACGGACTCAAAGTACGCCCGGAAGGACTCGAACCTTCGACCCCCTGCTTAGAAGTCAGCGCCTAACAGCCTATCCTGTTGGTTCTCCGTGGGCCTGGTCGGTCTCATTCCGTCCTGATTCGGCTGATTCGGAAAAAATTGAGTAGTAAATTGTGCACTCGCCCGGAGAGGTGCCGGAGTCACACAATTCCGGGGCTAACACCGAGTTCCTAATTCAGATTAGAATGGCGCTCATGTCGCACCTTCTTGAACGCATCACCATAAACCCGGAACAATGCTCCGGGCGTCCCTGCATTCGCGGCATGCGAATCCGCGTGACGGATGTGCTGGAGCTTTTTGCGGCGGGCCTGTCTGCGGAACAAGTATTGAAGGAACTCCCAGATCTCGAACCGGAAGATCTTCACGCCTGTCTCAGTTTCGCCGCGCGTAGACTGGATCATCCTGTCGTCGTCCCATGAAGCTGTGGCTTGATGCTCAGCTGTCTCCGGAAATGGCTGCCTGGATTGTACGGAACTTTTCAATTGAAGCTGTTCCTGTGCGAGACATCGGGTTAAGAGATGCATCTGACCTGCAAATCTTCGAGGCCGCTAAACGCGTTGGGGTCACGAAAGACAGCGATTTTTCTGATCTGATTGCACGGTTTGGTTCGCCACCACAAATCATCTGGCTTCGCTGTGGGAACACTTCCAATGAAATTCTTCGTGGAATCTTCAAAACAACCTTAAGGAACGCTCTGGCGCTACTGGAGTCCGGCGAAGATTTAGTCGAGATTTCAGATGAGTAATTAGCGAATCGAACAAACCATCGCAACTCGATATCCGGTCCTCTCTGGCTCAAGGGAGGATTCAGTGATCTCCAAACTGGAAGATCATGAGCCGGACGCGTGGGTTAAGCGTTTGCATCGCTGGATGGCCAGAGGAGAATTCGCGATCCCCCCTAATTTGACGAACCAAGGCCATCTGCTCTCTTGTGATTTCTCCTGGATCTAAAAACATGATCACGGGCCGTTTATCAGGAAATGCAAATGATCCAAAATCCCGGTCCAGTCTGCCGTTACCCCATGACACCACAGCCCCTGAGCCATCGTGACCGAAGCCAAGCAAACGGAAGGGGCGAAGATTGAGGCGTTCTAAATCCAGTAGAGTTGTTCCTGGAGCAACCCCATCTACTGTTTTCCAAAGCGACGGCGCTGGACCGCGAAGATACAAATACTCGGGGAACCGCTTTGATTGCGAATCTGTCCACAGAATTTCAATTCTCTTCGATGGGTCGTCGGGGAAAACTGCCGTTCCCTTCTCGAATATCCCCTCTCCGGTATCCACGTCAAAGTCCTTCACGTTGGCTTCTCCATAAACTCTCTTGAGGTCGGACTCGGTTGTGGATACGGTGATGGCACCCGTCTTACCGCCTGGCGTGATAGTCCAAAGTTTCAGATTGGTACTTTGTGCAAATAGAAACGGCATGCTCATGGCAAGGATGAGGACTATCAGTCGAAGAATTGTTCTAGGAGTCAGCGACTCATGGTTTTTCAACGGATCTTCATCAAGCTTTCTCTGGGAGTGCGACCGGCTGTACCAGAAGTAACCGTAATTTGAACCTGACTGATTGGCCGCATTATGCGCCCGCAACTTCTTGCTTACAAGGATCGTCCTGAGGTCCTCGCTTTACCTCACCGACGTTGTCGGGGCGAAAGATTTTTGAAAATTGTGCAGTTTTTGTCGAGAGTGTGAATTAGCCGAAAACCCCAACATGCTGCTACGGACTGACTTATCTAAATACGCCCGGAAGGACTCGAACCTTCGACCCCCTGCTTAGAAGTAAGCCGCTGGGAGTTTCCTGGTCCGATACTGAGTGGCCGTGGGTACCATGCAAACCCTGACCCGGCGTGAGTTACAGCGGAATGTTTCAGTTTGGAGTGACTGAGTGTCACGGCTTGAAACTGGCGGACACGTGTGGACGCTATCGCTTTCGTGTGGACATTCGTGTGGACATCGACGACGCATGTTAGTTCAGTCCACCACCGGAGAAGTCTGGTTTTCGTTCTCGGACGCGTCGGCCGGAGGCGGGTTAATCGTGTTTATTGCGTCCACAGCCACATGTTTGGCCTTCAGCCTGATGTGCGAGTAGTGTTCGAGCATTGACTTGCTGACGTGCCCGGCAATCGCCATAAGCGTTTGTTCAGCGACTCCCGCCTCTGCAAGCTTCGTGATGGAATGGTGCCGGAGATCATGGAACCTCAGGCCTTTCAACCCGGCGTTCCTGGTGAGTGTGCGCCAACCCGAACGCCAGGACACCATCGGTTTCGCAGGATCGTAGTAGTCCGATCCGGCTGTGTACCCTTCCTTCGTGTGTTTGCATCGCGAGGCGGGGAAGAGGTAATGCTCCGGATTGATCGCTTTCAACAAGCGCGCGCGTTCAAACAAACGACCGAGAGCCCACACTGCCGCATTGTTCAGGGGAATAAGGCGGCATCCTGCGTCCGTTTTCGTGCTGTTTCGTTTGACCGCCAATGTGCGGCTCTCAAGATCAACATCGCGAAGTTGGAGCCCCTTCCCCTCGGGTGGAATTAGAACCACAATTTCTACGGCATTTTTTCGGAACTCAGCGTAGTTGGCATAGTTATGCCATTTCAATAGCCATGCTGTCGTAGAGGAACGCTCGGTGTGACGAGCAAAAATAATTGCACTCTCAGGAGGCAAGGCTTCGACAGGTGCGTTCGCAGAGTGTGCATCTGCCACAGAACCAGGGTTTGGCTGGCATAAATGTACCACCACCACTTGTCGTAATTAGCTGTGGTACAGAACCCCGACGATGAGTCGCGCATGAGATATGCTTTGAAATCCCTGATGCCTCTTGCCAATCGACAGAATTTGTGACGATCCGAGGCCACCGATGCTTTCGAATTGCCTGAGGTGGGACAGTTCGCCAGGGAGCTTAGCCCCCACGCGTTTGAAGATGCTTGACCCGTCATCCAGCATCAGAGCCACCAACGCTCCCTGCTTTTGCCCCAATTCCGCTACTTCAATTTGAGCCCCGCCAAGTACGATCTGCTTTTCGAGTGCGAGAGGAACGGCGCTCTCATCGACAACTTGAAAAGCTATTTCAAGGCGTTCAAGGATTGCCTTAGCGTCGACCGGCACAGCTTCATCTTGTCCAGGGTCCACCAAAATCGCGTGATCAAAAATGATTCCAATGACTTGGTGGACGGAAACTTCACTTTCCGGTAGAAAAACTGTTTTGGGAGTTCGCGTTCGGGGATCGGGGACGTCCGCTGTTAGCCCAATTATCCCTGTATTTGCACCTCGCAGGAATCGCCGCGCATAGACTGTATTCCCGTGACGCGCGATTACGAGTCTTCGATCAGCAACAGGGCTTGGCACTGCTTCCACAATCGCAAGCGCGCCCTGCGGCGCCGCAAATCCGAAATTGGGACGGCGTAAATAAAACACGACCGCATTTTCGAGCAGCTTCGGGTTAAGTTGCTCAGGTTGAACCTGTGATTCGCCAACGGTCTGTTGTTGCGTAAAGGCTGCCAGGTCGGGACAGACCATTATTTTCAGTGATGGACTCGGCATGGGAGTCAACGCCGGTGGTTGTGGTATAGGCGTTTGAACCTTGCCGCTGTCCCTTCGTCGCCAGTTGTAGCACTCTTCATACATTTGTTCCGCGAGTTCCAGTAATTCTCCCAGTTGTTCCGAACATCGTGCCACGTCTGCCGCCCTGATCTCGTTTCGCTTGCCGTGGTGTGACTTATTCATCAAGACGCCCACTGGCGAGCCATCAACAAGAGCTGGATGGTCTGCAAATCGTCGGAAGACATGAGCGCTAAACATTCCTTGCGGTCCAGATCTTACAAGCGGGTGCAACCTTTGGACGAATGTCGCAAGCGTTGGGTCAGGATTGGCTAACGACCACGCAAAATGCGCAGGATCGTCGAACATGTCGCCTAGCTTCGCTTCAAGAAACACACGACAGCCATCTGCAAAATCGCGAGCTGGTTCTTCTTCATTTATGTCTGATTCAAAGAGCTTCCTGCGCTTCTCAATCACGGGCAACGGCGGCGTGGTCCTGACGACCGGCTGTTGTCGCGTAGCGGGATGCACTTCGAGGTGTTCGAGTCCCCCATTCACAGAAAGGCGCGAGACACGTTTGCAAAAACGAGGGTCGTAGGATGTCAACATCACTTGAGCCCCGGTGCCCACAATGGACGAGAGTGATGCTGCCAAACGCTCCCGATTTTCGTCGTCGAGCAGTTCCTGTGGATCATCAAGCAAGAGAAGGGTCAGTCCACCGCGCTCCGTTAGCACGTATTCCCAGAAGGCAAGATAGAAGGCGACTAGACTAGCGCGCAACGCGGAGGCATTTGTGACATGCTGCGCGGGCGCTGAGATGCCCCCTGCCTCGACCACGAGGTCAATTTCTCCTCTGCGGCCCATTCCGGTATCGACTAATTCATGTGCCGTGTCGGGAAAGGCGCCAAGATAAATTCGGTCGCGCCAGATCGCCGCTTGGGTGCGTAGATTCTCTCTGAGCTGATTGACCTGTACGTCCGCTAGTCGCCCTAATTCGAGAAGATTTCCAAGTGCGCCGCTTGCAACTTTGTATTCGCTGAGACGTTTCTCTGCGGCCCGCCTAGACTTGAGATGCTTCTTTAATCGGCTGCACTGTAAAAGCGCGTCCGAAACAGGTTTGGCGGCCCTAACTGTTGCGTCGAGATCGAGAAGCTTGCCCGTGAGAGTTATCTTCTCAATTGGGCCGCCCTCTTTTGGTTGGCGGCCCAGGACATTGGTGAGAATGTCGCGGGCGAGTGTGTCGTTAGCTTGCCTCCACTTCGCAAAGCGGATTGCGAGATCAAGGCGTCTTAACGCGACGTGAAGTGCATCGCAGCTTGGCGGCAGCACGATTGTGACAGGAAGGGTAAGGTCCGTTCGCACCACAACCGTCGTGTCGAAATCAGAGGCGGTCTTCTTCTGCAGTTCCTTCAATACTCCTTTAAAGGGTTCGAAGGAAAACAGTTCGTCAACAATAGCCTTGCGTAGCAAGTCGCACGGATGTGTTGGGAGGTCATCTGATAACTCTGCCCTCAGAGCCTCGGGCAGATTTTTCATCAGTTCTCCGAGGACATTCTCTGCCCAGCGCGAGAGAGTTTGCGAAAGTAATGTTGCGTCGGATTTTGCGTCATGAATATGGGCCTTGACCGGCTTCCGACTTACAGGGTCAATCGCATCGTCCAGTGCACCACCGCAGACTGCACAACTATTTTCATTCCGATGTGGGTCGGGATGTTCGGCAATCCACGTCGCAATTCGTGCATAGAGACGTGCGCGTGCGGCTGCCGAAGGGTTTTGGGCTAACTTTTCGAGTGCTTCTGATTCATTCAGAATAGTGTTGATTCTGACTTGGGCTGCATCCAGCTGTTCGGGTGTAAGGACCCTTAACCTATGAAGGCGAGCAGCTGATGACAATTCGAGTGGTTTGCTGACACGTTCGAGTGCCCGCCCAATATTCTTTTCGAGGTCACTGAGTAGCGAAGAATCTGTAGGATCGAATTGCTCGCCAAGAATGTCCTTGGCTGAGCCAAAGGCGGCGGCTTTCGCAGCCTCAAAATGTTCTGTTATTTTATCGAGGTTCAGTTCGATTCCCTTGTCTTCTGACGGGGGAGGAGTAGGGGAACTGGGTGCTAGATCTACATGAACCTGCAATATCGCTTCGAGATCGTTCTTCGCGGTGTTGTAGTCCTGATCCACGCGTTCTCGCTCACTGATTTTTGCTTTGACGAAATCCTTGTCGATTTTTGCTTTGGATCGCCGGACATGGTCTGCCAGGTCAACGAGCGAAGATATTCCAGTAAGTTGGGAAACCGCACGTCCTAATTCAGATTCCGCCCCTACCTTTATCAGAGAGAGCAGCCCAGGCATGATTGTGCCTATTCGCACTGCAATCGGATCTACACCTAGCGCTGCGAGATCGGGAGGGGAATCATTCAGCTTTCCCTTGGGCGAACGGCTTTGACTTCGACGTATAACGGGTAGCGTTGCCCCGGTTTCATCGCAAAATGTCAGTTCGACCCAGGTGTCGGCAGGTACAAACTCTTGGTCTGGTCGATATTGCTCAATAACGGGCATCGGAGTAAGGGGCGAGAGGCGATGCGTAGTCGCCCCTCTGGTATCGTGTTCTGCCGATACCCAACATTCAAAGTCGCTATCTGCTTTTTCAGGTTCGCGTTGTGGGCGAAGAATTTCACCCGTCAGTGTCCAAATGATCGCATTGAGCAACGAGGTCTTACCCGATCCGTTTCTGCCCTCGAAAAGTGTCAGGGAAGTCGAAAATTCCTTCACATATTCCGGGGGGGCTTTTGCCGGAGTTCCAAACTTATGAAGTCCAGCAAAACGATGCGCTTTTATCTTCTTCAGAAATAGACGACGCGTGTTCGCATTCGCAGGGCGGGCTGGAAGCGCTGGCAATTCTGGCGGGGGTTTAAGAATGGCATCTACCAATTCTTCACCGTTCTGGGCGCTTACAGAGGCTGACCATGCGGGAACAGTTTTCCTTCGATACCAGTCGAGTGCGCTGCGTGTTCGCTCGTCCGGCAGAGCAAATGTGTCGGTCGCACTGGTCTGAACCGCCCTCCCGCTAATTAGGTCCGCGATAAGTGAATCAAGCGTGTGTAGATGAAGAGATCGCAATTCGGGTTCAGGCACGCTCACCCCCTATTTCGATTTGAAAAGTCTGGTGACCCGCACTCCACATCAGTTTCACGCCCCTGTCCAAATGACCTGAATGCGATCAGTCCTGTCTACACTAACGGAACAGTCTTCCCACAAATGCTCACTTGGGGAAAGTACCCCCCCCCCAATGGCATCAATCTTCCTGGGCTTCTCCAATAGCATTCTGGATGAGTTGGAATTTCATCAACCGGCCGATAACGTGAGACTTTTCAAGCCTCTTCAGCTCGATAGTTGCTTTGATTAACTGCGAGCTTGTAATACATCCAGCTAGGCGACGCGCACGTGCGTCCGTCATCTCGGGAGGCTTATACATGGCAGAAATGTATAAGTTTTTGGACCGTAGCTGAACCCTGTAGTTTTTACGAACCCTTATAACCCCAAGAACTTGGAAAGTATCTTCAACCATTTCGACCTCAGCATTACGAAATGATCTTCGATCTCCGAGTGCTTCGAGTTGCTCTTGAGAGAGTTCAATCCCCGATATCGTCATCTTGTCTGCATCGGATGCAGAAGATGTGAGCCGCCAGTGCGCATGAGATGCGTCGGGGAGAGCCATTGCAAATTGGGGATAGACTCGACATATACGGGCGATTGCTTTGTCCAACGACTTCACATGCGCATTCTCCTGCGGAGTATTTTTTTCGACCAATTCGATTAGCTTTCTCCGCTCATCGGAATCAATCTGTTTTGCTTTGTTCTCCAAATGCTGTCGTATTAGCGGACGTGATACAAACAAGAGTCCCAAGACAATTGCGGCAGCTAGCGAAATGTGTGGATGTGTAGTGACTATTTGTGAAAATGCCGTAACGAGGGGACTGAAGTCTGTGTCGGCAAGGGATGAACCAGTTTTTACTTCAGTTGTAAACTCTAGCTCGTCTTCTTCGCTACTTCGCAGACGTCGGGCGTCATACGCACCGTGAGCAATTGCTGCATATGCTCGTCCCATGACCATCTTAAAGTCGATGAAGGCAGACATCTGGCCTGTGTTGAGTGACGAGTTGTAATCGTTCCCCGTGATGGCAATGCTGAGCTGGGGCCACCCGTCAAACTCGACATCTGCAATGGGCTCATTATTGAGCCATTGATTCAGTACGTTCCAGGCGTCCTCTTCCGTGCGAATGATGTTTGGTTTGGGCGGCATCTCGTCCTTCCTTCTCGATCAGCTATTTATGGCTACTTATAGAAGGACGCCATCATAAGGGAATCATTGCGGATAGCAATAATCAAAGCGTTTGAGGGAACCGAATCCCGGTCATGTGGACATTCGTGTGGACATGAAAATAGGCGGGCCTTTTGGACCCGCCTATCTGACTGACCTGCTTCATACGCCCGGAAGGACTCGAACCTTCGACCCCCTGCTTAGAAGGCAGGTGCTCTATCCACCTGAGCTACGGGCGCGCATCCAGTAATTTACGATCATTTGCGGGAATCGTGGAAATTTTCATCGATGCCAGTGGCCCAATGCTGTCGTCAAACACTTCACAGCGATTGTTGGTCCAATGATTGCATGTCTATTTCTGGCCCAACAGGCAGAGAGGAGGAATGCATGAAGGCATTCAATTCGATTTTCACGGTCATCGTCTTTTTAGCAGCTATTGCGTTGCCGGCTTCGGCGGATACGCTCATTCTGAAAAATGGCGAGCGTGTGACGGGTTTCTTCGAAGGTGGGACCGCGCGAGTCGTGAAGTTTCGAACATCCTCTGGCGACTTGAAGGACTACGACATCCTGAGCGTCCAGCAGCTTCAATTCAGTGATGATCAGAAGCCCACTGTATCGCTCACCACCCCGTCAGTCTCCGCCGCGCCAACAACCTCGGATGCGCCGCAGTTGAAATCGCCGGCCGAACGGCCGGTGTTGCCCCCCAATGCGGGCAATGCGGCGAACACGGCATACACGTTTTCGACGGGTTCCAAAATTACGATTCGTATGATCGATAGCGTCAGCAGTGAGAAGCAGACCGTTGGGACGCCGTTTGTGGCCACGTTGGAAGAACCGATGATCTATGGCGGCGTTGAAGTGGTACCCAAGGGCGCCGATGTGCGAGGCCGCATTTCGACGATCAACGATGCGGGACGCGTTACCGGCTCGGCTCAATTGGGTCTCGAGCTGACGCAGATCACCGTGAACGGGATTCCGTATTCGATGACCACTTCGGAATACAGTGAAGTTGGAGAGAGCCGGACCGGGCAGAGCGTCAAGCGGGCCGGGATCGGTGCGGGCGTCGGTGCTGCGATTGGTGCCATCGCCGGAGGAGGGAAGGGTGCTGCGATCGGAGCTGGTGTCGGCGCTGGTGGAGCGACGGCTGTGCAGGTGCTAACGAAGGGAGAAAAGCTGAACATTCCTTCAGAGACGAAATTGGAGTTTACACTGAGAGCACCGCTCGTAATTGCGGGACGGTAAAACGGGGAATCGGGAAATTGGAAAGTTCGAAATCGAACGATTCCAAAAATTCCAATCCGAAATTTGAAAATGGACGATCCGATGGGAACTTGTCCGCCGAATCGTCCACTTTTAAATTTCGGATTGGAATTTTCGGAATCGTTCGATTTCGAAATTCCCCTAGAACCCCTGGACTTTTCCGGCCTTCTTATAGCACTGAAACACAATGTGCCAGGCGATGATGATGATCAGCAACCAGACAGCCCAGTAGTATTCGTTGGGGATTCCCCAGTTTCCACCAAAGAAGAAACTGGTGTGCTGGCCGATCATGGCCCAAATCAGCGGCAGCGACATATACGTGTTGTGACGTGACCGGAGTCCCGCCAGTTTCACGATGGCTGCATCCGGTGGGACGCCGTCCTTCACAGCACGAATAATCTTTTGCTGACCCGGCCAGATGCGGAACCACACGTTGAACGCCATGATCGATCCGAAGAGAACGCCGGTATGAATCAGCGTTCCGCGCTGACTGAACTCACCCACATACACATACAGCGCCACGATGACCGAAAGCAGAATGTAGGAAACAATGACTGCGGCGCGAAGATTATTCGCAAGACCGCTCTTCCAAAGCGCGTCATATACGAACACGGCAAGGAACGTGACGGCGATCATCACAATTCCACCGGTTGAGAATCCCGCATCGGGATTTTCCAGGGCGGCTTTGCCCATGTAATAGACCATTCCCAACATCAGGAAGCCTGTCAGCCAGGTCCATGCCGCTCCCCAACGGAACCAGTACAGGGCGCGAGGCATCAATTCCGGAACAACGAGCTTTTTGGTAGGCCCATCCAGCTTGGCCTGCAGCGGCCCGTTGACCCAGTTAAAGAAGTAGAGGTGTCCGATCCAGATGATTCCGGCAAAGACGTGCAGCCACCTGAAAATTGCCTCTAGTCCGCCCATTATGTGTTCCTCCTCAAGAAGTTAGGATTTGTCGAAAGGGGAACTTACCACGGAAATTGGGGAGCTACGGCGAATTTTTGCGCGTTGCCATTTCCCCAAATGGCCCGTCAAACCTGCTACGGAGAGTGATACGTCATGAACAAGAGATGGAGTTACCTGATAGCGGTGTTGTTGCTGAGTGTCTTTTTAACTTCCTGCGACCAACAGAAAATATCCGAGATTAATGCCGATCCCGGAAGCTACCAGGGCAAGCCGGTGCAGGTTGCCGGCGAAGTCACGCAATCCATCGGCGCTCTTGGCAAAGGGGTGTATCAGCTAAACGACGGTACCGGCAGGCTCTGGGTCTACTCCGACACGATGGGAGTTCCCACCAAGGGCGCCAAGGTCGGAGTGAAGGGAAGCATAGTTCCAACCTTCACGTTTCTCGGTATCAACTACGCGACAGTACTTCGCGAGTCCGATCGCCACGCCGTCAAAGGATATTAATTCTTCGAGACGATGGCGTACTTCAGAACCACGCTGGCGCTGACTTCTATCTGACCGGGAGACACCGGCGTTGGAACCGAGGCACGCGCGGCCATGGCATAAACGGCTTCACCACGGTCCGCCAATGGAGTAACGGAGGAACCGGATTCCAGCACTTCCTGAAGTGGACCCAATGTCACCGAAAGCGCCTCCGCCATGGCCTTTGCTTTACCACTGGCCTCTGCCACAGCCAGCTTCAATGCCTTTTCTCGGACAGTGGCATCATCTTTAAGCCGGAACTGCACACTGTTTAACTGATTGGCGCCATTATCCAGCCCTGCATCCACGACCTGGCCAATCAGCGCCAGATCATCCAGCGTCACGGCAATCGAGTTGGTCGCCGTATATCCGGTGATGTGCGGAGCATCATTGCTGCCCGGCCGCTGCTGCGTGTATTGCGGCGTAATCGTGAGCCGTGAAGTTTGAATTCGCGCCGCGGGAACTCCAAGAGCTCCGATCGCTTTCAGAATAGCCTGCCCAATCCTACTGGCATCGTCCTGCGCCTCTCTTGCCGTTCCACCAGGTCGGACAATTCCGATCCGTACGATGGCCTGATCCGGGACTGTCTCCACCGTCGCATTCCCATTTACCGTGATGACGGGTGTCGGCGGAACCAGACTGATTGTCGATTGCGCGAACGTGGAGCCGCAAAATGTCGAAAGCAGCAGACAAGTCGTCAAAATGAGCATGCAAGTTGGTGTTTTCATATGGGGTTGGACTCCGTAGGTGGAAATTAGAACATAAAGTTTTTCTCCGATCCAGCCGATGGACTGAGAATGACGGATCGGCCCTCGACTTCCGGACGCACGCCGCACGATCGCCCGGAAGGGCTCATCGATCGATTGCTGTCCATACTCGCGGAATTTACCGTGGAGGTAGCCACACTCAAGACCGATGAATTTCGGGCGCGCCTCCAGTCCTGCCGCAAGACGATCGCCGCATCCTTCGGGACTCCTGATTTTGCGAAGTACTCCATCGAATGTCTGGAGATCTGCGAGGAGTACTTCAATCGATCGCGTCAATACCTGCTCGAACGCGAATCCGCGGTTGGAGAAGTCATCCAGGTATTGCGGGAATCCATCGGATTGCTTTCGAAAGAGTCCGGGACCTTCAACAGCCAGCTGGAGCGCACCACCGAGCGATTCGATCGATTGACCGAAATCCAGGACATTCACAAACTCCGGAAACAGATTGTGCTCGAGTGCCAGGAATTCCGGCGCATCGTCGAAGAAAAACAGAAGCAGGACGAAGCCAGCTATTCCCAGCTCAATCGCCGAATCGAACATCTGCAGGGAAGTCTCGAACAGACGCGCGAAGAAGCGTCGATGGACGGATTGACCCGTATCGCCAATCGCGCGAGTTTCGACAAGGCGCTTCACAGCTGGATTAAAGCGCACAACTCCGCGAAGAAGCCGTTCATCCTCGCGTTGCTCGATCTGGACAATTTCAAATCCATCAACGACAAGCACGGCCATCAGGTGGGCGATCGCGTGCTCCACTGTGCGGCGCAATGGTTCAGGAAGTGCGTCCGGACCAACGACTTCCTCGCGCGATTTGGCGGAGAGGAATTCGCCATTCTTCTCACCGACGCCACCATCGAACAGGCATACAAGAAATTCGACAGTCTCCTGGGAAATATTGCCGCGGCGAGCTATAAATACAACGTTGCGGGCGACGTGGCTTCCGTCACGTTTACGGTCAGCTGCGGAGTCGCCGAATTCGTTCCCGAAGAGGGCTCGGAAGCTCTCGTCCGGCGCGCCGATGCGGCCTTGTACGAGGCCAAGCGCGCGGGGAAAAACCGCGTCGTGATTGCCGATCCCCCTCAGAAATCCAAAGGACTCTGGAACTCCCTTCAGCCGCTCATACCATTCAAGATCTGATTTCCCCTATAATGGCCGGAGGGGTGAACTATGAATTACGCAGGCAGTGACGCTGTCCATTTGACGCGTGAAACCGAAGTCATTGCAGTACCGGCCGGACATACGGTGACCTTGCCAAAGGACACCGAGGTCGTGGTCACGCAGGCGCTGGGCGGGTCCTACACATTGATGGTTCCAACCTATGGAGGACTTTTCCGTCTGGTGAACAAGAATGCCGATGCCATCGGCAAGGAAGTTCAACCCGAAGCCGGCGCCGATGCCCGCACACCGCTTTCCGGTGAAGAACTCACAAAGGAAATTTGGCAGACGCTGAAGACATGCTACGACCCGGAGATTCCGGTGAACATCGTGGACCTTGGCCTGATCTACGAAATGAACGTGCTGCCGCTGGAGTCCGCGCAGAATCGCATCGAGATCAAGATGACGCTGACAGCGCAGGGCTGCGGGATGGGTGGCTCAATTGCCGGCGACGCGCAGAATAAACTGCTGGAGATTCCCGGAGTGAAGGAAGCGGATGTGCAGATTGTGTGGGATCCGGTCTGGACCGCGGAGCGCATCTCGCCGGAAGGGAAAACGCTTCTCGGTTTGCAGTAGATGGCGGGGAATTGGGAAATCGGAAATTTCGAAATCGAACGATTCCTGCAGTTCAAATCCCGAAATCAGAAAATTCAGATTGGACGCGCTCCAATTTGAGATTTCCGAATTTCGGGATTTGAATTGCAGGAATCGTTCGATTTCGAAATTTCCGACAAGTTTTTCAGATTAGTAACTCGAGATCCTGCCCGTAATCAGCGGCCGGAACGCGTCAATCAGGGCCCGCCCCTTCAAAATGCTTTCCTCAAACTCCGACTCAGGATTCGATAAAGCGACAACTGCCCCGCCCACTCCAATCGAAACACTTCGTTCGGAAAACACCGCCGTACGGATCACGATATTGAGGTCCGCCGATCCATTCAGTCCGAGAAACCCGATTGCGCCCGAGTAAATCCCCCGCGCCGACGGCTCGAGTTGATCAATCAGCTCCATTGTGCGGATCTTCGGCGCTCCGGTCATGGATCCGCCCGGGAACGCGCTGTACAGGCAATCGACTGCCGTCATCTCCGGCCTCAGCCGTCCTCGAATCGTGCTGACCAGCTGATGGAGATTCGTATACGTCTCCACTTCCATCATCTGCGGCACGTGCACGCTTCCGACTTCGCACACACGGCCGAGATCGTTTCGCAGCAGATCCACGATCATCAGGTTTTCCGATCGCGTCTTGACGTTCGTCCGCAGCTGTTCGCGCAGTTGACGGTCCTCGTCCGCATTCGCCGTTCGCTTCAATGTTCCCTTGATGGGTCTGGACTCCACGAGTCCATTCGGATCGATTTTCAAAAACCGCTCCGGTGAAGAGCACGCGACGGAGACATTTGGAAAACGAAGGAACGCCGACTGGGGCGCAGGATTGGATCGCCGAAGGCCGCGATAATAGTTGAGCGCACACACCGGAGTTTTCGCATTCAGGCGATTCGTCAGGCAGATTTCGTAGCTCTCGCCATCGCGAATCCATTCGAGGCATTGCTGTACGCTTTCCAGATAATGCTCGTGCGTCTGTTCCGGACGGAATTCCATGTCGACCGCGACAGGTACGGCTGCAGCCGGCTGGTGAAAACCACATTCAAACCGGCGTTCCACCTCGTCGAACCACGTGTCGGCGGCCTGCGCTTCGTCGCGAAGCCCGGCATACACCAGGTAAACGGTTTGCTCCCGGTGATCGAATGCAATGATTCGATCGGCGAACATCAGGCTGGCATCCGCGTGCGGGGATGGATGCACGAGCTGGCCGCCGCATTCGGCTTTCAACTCATATCCGAAGTAGCCCACAAATCCGCCATTGAAATCGAATGGCAATTCCGGAGCGCTGCAACGTCGCCGCTGAAGTTCGGATTGCAGATAATCGAAAAGAGGCGTGTTGAGAACTTCGACCTTCTCACTGCCAGTTGAATGAATTTCCAGGCGAGAACCTTCGGTGTCATAGGTCAGCCACATTCCCGTTGGTCCAGCCGCGCTTCCCATGAATGAGAATCGCCCCGGAGTCGTTTCCGCCGAATCCAGCCAGAACGCGGGATTTGCATCACCGAACAGGGAGCAGAACGTCGCTTCTGTCGATGGAAACTGGTGCAGCTTCCGCGAGAATACTTTCCAGCCGCCTTCCTTAACGTCGTTACGCGGATGCTCCGGCGTAGCGACATGAACCGGCCCGGAATCTGGTTTGGAAATATAGGAGCCACGTTGCCGGGAGAGCCGGCGAAAGTTCTCCATCATTTTCGTGCCGTGATCGGTCGATATTGATTCCGGGTGGAATTGAACTCCCCAGAGTGGACGTTCCACGTGCTCCAGAGCCATCGGCATCTCGTCGCTGGTCCAGGCGGTGGTGCGCAGAGCGCCTGGAATTGGATTTCGTACGGCCAGTGAGTGGTATCGCACGGCAGAAAATCCCTGGGGAATGCCGGTAAAAATTCCATTGCCGTCGTGAAAGATGCGACTGGTGCGGCCATGCACGGGTTCGGGGGCGCGCTCGACCTTACCGCCGAACAGGTGGGCGATTCCCTGGAAACCGAGACAAACGCCAAGCACCGGGATTTTGGATTCCAGGATGATCTGTCTGCAAATTCCGAAGTCGCGGTCGTTGTCCGGTCGGCCCGGGCCAGGGGAGATGATGATGCTGTCAGGATTGAACGCGAGAAGTTGCTGCCAGGTTACGGTGTCGTTGTGGACAACGACCGGCAGTTCACCGTCAATCGCTGCCACCATCTGGAGAAGATTGAATGTAAACGAATCGTAATTATCGACGATGAGGGTTTTCATGAAACAACTTCACACACGCATGCGTTCCTATAGACGATTGGCGAAGTTGAAAGGTTACTACGACGGGCTGGTATGAAGATAAAGGGGGGATCTGATCCATGATCAATTCCCAATTCTCATCCGATCGGATGGGAATTGGGAATTGATCATGGATCAGATCCCGAGAACGAGCTTTTAAGAGTCTACTGCGTCACTCCCGCGACGGACTGCTTCAGGGCTCCATGAAGCATCAGAATGGTCCAATCGGCGCCGGCCTTTTTCAGAACCATGCTTGCGGTTCCCGAAAGTGTCTTCGGTGCGTTCTGGAACGTCTCCGCCAATGTGTAGTTGAAAGAAACCCAGCCCGTGTTGTCGTCGAGCAACTGTCCACGCGAACCGGAGATCGCGAAGACCTTCGCAGGCGTACCTGTTGTGATTTTCGCCACCCACGCCGTCGCCGGAATGGCATGACCGTCTTCATCCAGATAGAGAGCATCCATTGCCAGCATCTTTGTCAGTGCCGCGGCATCCTGCTTGTTGACTGCTGCGGCGAGGGCATCCGCGAATGCCTGCAGCGGTGCAGGTGTCGCTGGTACCGCGCCACGTCCGCCACCACCGCCTCGTCCACCGCCGCCACCCTGGCCACCACCGCGTCCGCCACCGCCACCAGCGCCCTGAGGGG
>Ga0184628_10000737_pt1 | contig 16892 bp, 17 predicted proteins | sample PLM4_5_b1_FD_133149 | JGI IMG/M metagenome (GOLD analysis project Ga0184628, IMG submission 133149) | Groundwater sediment microbial communities from an aquifer in East River, Colorado, USA - PLM4_5_b1 | ecosystem: Environmental > Terrestrial > Soil > Riparian zone | place: USA: East River... | reverse complement strand
CTACCGGACGAATCTACGAGACCATCATTCAGAAGGAACGCCGCGGCGACTATCTGGGAAAAACCGTTCAGGTTATTCCGCACGTCACCAACGAAATCAAGGCTGCGGTCCATCGCGTTTCCGAAAACGTCGACATTACTATTGTCGAGATTGGTGGCACGGTTGGCGACATCGAGTCGCTGCCGTTTCTGGAAGCCATCCGGCAGATGCGTCAGGAAGTCGGGCGCGAAAACAGCCTCTTCATCCATCTCACCCTGGTTCCATGGATCTCCACGGCAGGAGAACTCAAGACCAAGCCGACACAACACAGCGTGAAGGAACTGCTCGAGATCGGAATCCAGGCGGACATTCTGCTTTGCCGCACCGATCGGTATCTGGCCTCCGAGATGAAGAGCAAGATTGCCCTTTTCTGCAACGTCTCCGAAGCTGCGGTCATCACGGCCAAGGATGTCGAAAGCGTCTACGAAGTGCCGCTCGTGCTCAGCGCCGAGGGTCTCGACGATCAGATCGTTCGCATGCTGAATTTGCCCAAGACGGAACGCCGTATGGACGCATGGGAGGTTCTCGTCGAGCGTGTTCACAATCCCATGGGCGAAGTGTCCATAGGTGTTGTCGGCAAGTATGTGGGACTCGAGGACGCGTACAAGAGCCTGCGAGAAGCGTTGATTCACGGCGGGCTTGCTCACAACCTTAAGACGAAGGTCCACTGGATCGAAGCCGAAAGCCTGGAATCCGACCAGGACCCCGCCGTCACTCTCGGTGCCTACGACGCGATACTGGTACCCGGCGGTTTTGGCAAGCGAGGTATTCCAGGAATGATCCGGGCAATACAGTACGCGCGTGAAAGCAAGACGCCCTACTTTGGAATCTGTCTCGGCATGCAGTGTGCCGTGCTGGAATATGCACGAAATGTCTGCGGATTAACGGACGCCAACAGCACCGAGTTCGAACCGACGACGCCGAATCCGGTGATCTACAAGCTCCGTGACTTGCTCGGCATCGACACGATCGGCGGAACCATGCGCCTCGGCGCATATCCAGCCGATTTGACGCCCGGGTCTCTTGCGAATCGCATTTACCATGCGTCGTCGATTTCAGAGCGTCACCGCCACCGGTATGAATTCAACCGGGCATTTGAAAAGACGCTGACCGAACACGGGCTCATCATTTCCGGCGTATCACCGGATAAGAACTTCGTGGAAATCGTCGAACTGGCCGATCACCCATGGTTTCTTGCCTGTCAGTTCCATCCGGAATTCAAGTCGCGGCCGCTGGAGGCACACCCGCTGTTTGCCTCGTTTATCGGCGCGGCGCACGATCGCCGGCTGGCGCGTCCACGCGCTGGTCGATTTACGGCAAAATGACCAACACGATTCCCGAATTCAAGGTCGATCTGAACAACCGCCTGTTCCTGATTGCCGGTCCGTGTGTGATCGAAAGCCGCGACCACGTGCTCTTCATGGCGGAAGCCTTGAAGAAGATCACTTCCGCCTTCGACATTTCGTTCATATTCAAAGCTTCGTTCGACAAGGCAAACCGCACGTCGATCCATTCATTTCGCGGACCCGGAATGGACGAAGGTCTGAAGCTTCTTGGCGAAGTGCGCAAGACCATCGGCGTACCGGTACTCACCGACGTTCACCTGCCGGATCAGGCCGCGCCCATCGCGGAGGTTGTCGATATTTTGCAGATCCCCGCGTTTCTTTGCCGCCAGACGGATCTCATTGTTGCGGCTGCGAAGACAGGCAAGATCGTCAACGTGAAGAAGGGCCAGTTCCTGGCTCCGTGGGAAATGAAGAATGTCGTCGTGAAAGCCCGCGAAGCCGGCAACCCGAACATCGTTCTCACCGAGCGCGGTGCGTCATTCGGGTATAACAATCTGGTGGTCGACTTCCGTTCGATTCCCATCATGAAGGAGTTCGGATGCCCGGTGGTTCTCGACGTCACGCACAGCCTGCAATTGCCGGGCGGACAGGGCGACAAATCCGGAGGCCAGCCCCAGTACATTCCGCATCTGGCGCGAGCCGGCGTTGCGGCTGGAGTGGACGGCCTGTTCATGGAAGTCCATGACAATCCTGCCAAAGCACTGTCGGATGGTCCCAATGCCCTGGATCTTTCCCTGCTTCGTCCGCTGCTGGAACAACTCCTGAAAATCCGACAGATTCTGAACAAGAATTAATGTTCGAATTGTTTCGATAATCCTCCGAAGTTGAATAGAATGCCGGAGCGTCGTGCAATATGAAAATCCCAGAGTCTAATCTGAAGTCTGGATCAACCCTGAGCGCCATTAAGGTGCTCATAAATTTAGGAGAAGTGGCATGAAGATGAAACTTTTGTTCGTGCTGAGTCTCGTTATCGGTATGTCGTCTATCGCATTTGCCCAGAGTCCTGCTGGCAAATGGTCGGGCGAGATGGCGGGGCGAGGCGGGGCAGCGACCCCGGTTGCGTTTGAATTCACAGTTGCCGGTACAACACTGACCGGAACAATTACCCTTGGTACTGGAATGCCAACCCCCATCACGGCGGGAACGATCATGGGTGACACCATTACGTTCCAGGCACCGGCTGGTGGCGGCGGTGGCGGCGGTGGCCGTGGTGGTGCTGGTGCTGGCGGTGGAGCCCCGGGTGGTGGAGCACCTCCGGCTGCTGGAGCACCCCCTGCTGGCGCACCTCCTGCCGCTGCTGGCGGTGGAGGCGGCGGACAAGGCGGCGGCGGTGGCCGCGGTGGTGGACAGGGCGGCGGACTGGCGACATACACCGGTAAGGTGACTGCCTCGGAAATCTCTTTCTCCCGCGTTGGTGGAGGAGGAGGCGGCGGTGGTCGCGGTGGTGCTGGTGGTGGAGCCCCGGGTGGCGGAGCGCCTCCAGCTGCTGGAGCTCCTCCGGCCGGTGGAGCAGCACCTGCTGCCCCAGCGCCCGTCACGTTTACTGTAAAGAAAGCGTCGTAGTCGTCAGTACGAGAAGAAAGGCGGGTGGTTCCCAATGGGAACCATTCGCCTTTTGTTTTTGGGAATTGGGAAATCGGATGATCTCGAAAACGGACGAATCCTGCATTTAGAAACCCGAAATCAGAAATCTCTAATTGGACAATACGGGTCGTCCAATTAGAGATTTCTGATTTCGGGTTTCTAAATGCAGGATTCGTCCGTTTTCGAGATCATCCGATTTCCCGATTTCCCCATGCTGCTAATTGTCCGAAGTTACAGCTTCCGAACTCCCCCAGTACTTCCGCGCAGCGCGTGTTCTACTTGAGCAACCTCTTTCGGATTCGAAACACCGATCAGAATCTTCCCCTCCGAAACTTCCGCGTCGTAGAGCTTCGGTAGTCGTCCCGGCAGCCTCGCCGAAAACAGCAATGTGATCACCGAGGCGAAGACCGCCCCAAGCATCGTCAATTCAAAGATGATGATCAGATTCGACCAGTTCGTCACAATCGGCATTCCACCGGTGGTGATCGGCCACGACTGCTGAGTCGTGGATGTCAGAAGATATCCCGCCGCCAGCCCGATGGTTCCCCCGAGAACCGCGTTCCACGGCATGATGGTTTCGCGATCCCTGGATCCGAATTCGTATTCTTCCATCGGCTCCGACGATTGAATTGTGATTTCACGTTCCGGCACGCCGGCGGCCCGCAGGCCGTCCACGGCTTGCTGTGCCAGCTCCGGAGTCGTGAACAATCCGTATATCGCTTTCATACCAGGTCTCCTGCCGCCTCGGCTTCCTGTACCTTCGCGGCAACCTTAATCTGGGGATGCTCGCCAACTTTCATTTCCCATATCGAGATAATTGGAATGAACTTTGAAAACAGAAGGTAGAGCAGCGCCATCGCCGCAAACGACGAACCGAAGATGACGAGTTCCGGCCATCGCGGCATGTACGTCCCCCACGAGTACGGGGTTCCTTTATAAGAAAGCGAAGGCACGATAATCAGGAACCGCTCGAGCCACATTCCGATCACCACACCGCAAGAGGCAATCACCGCCGTCGTAATGGAACGCAGCTTACGGATTGTCAACAGAGGGAAGGGAAGAATGAAGTTGCAGAAAATCATCGTCCAGAACATTGGCGAGTACCGCCCCATCTGCGTGGACCACAGCGCCGCCATTTCGTGCGGCGTGTTTCCATACCAGGTGACGAGTCGTTCATTGAAGACGAAGTAGCCCCACAGCAGGCTCATCGCCAGCATGAGTTTGCCGAGATTCTGAAAATGAATGGGCTGAAGGTATTTCTCCAGGTGAAGCGTTTTGCGAATGACGGCCATGACGATAATCAGCGCTGCAATGCCGCTGAAAATGGCTCCGACGACGAAGTACGGTCCGAAAATGGTCGAGTGCCACATGGGGACCACCGCCATCGAAAAGTCGAACGACACGATGGTGTGCACCGATATCGCGATGGGAATAATCGCGAGCGCCATGATGTGCATCGCCGATTCCAGACGGTGCCATTGTTTCGGAGTGCCTTGCCATCCCATGCTCAGCTTTCCGTAAAACCAGTTTCGCCAGCCCGTCGTCCTGTCGCGAATGAGCGCAAAGTCCGGTATCGCCGGCAGAGCGAGGAACAGAAGACTCGACAGCAGGTACGTGTTGATCGCAAAAAAGTCCCATACCAGCGGCGATCTGTAATTCGGCCACAGCATGCGTTCGCTCGGGTAGGGAATCAACCACCAGGCGAGCCATGGCCGGCCAAGGTGGATGAGCGGGAACATCGCGCCGATCATCAGCGCGAAAGCGGTAATCACTTCCGCACATCGTGTCACCGGACGGCGCCAGGTGGCATTGACGATTCGGAGAATGGCGGAGATCAGAGTGCCCGCATGGCTGATTCCGATCCAGAACACGAAATTGGTTTCGTGAAGCCCCCAGTACACCGGCCAGTTGTCGCCCGTGACGCCCATGCCCCAGTAGATTTGATAAAACCAAGTGCTGAATCCGGTGGCCACGATCAGGGCCAGCACGGCGACAGTCACGTAAAACTTCGTCGATGTTTCCAGCACCGGCCGCAGGAGATCCGTCGTCAGGGAATTATCGGTTTTGCGAGTCATCCCACGATCCTTGCTGGAGGTAAGTGATTTTCGGTTTCGTTCCCAGCTCCTCGAGCAGCTTTGTTCCACGAGGGGAATTCGCCAGTTTCGACACCATGCTGTCCGGATCCGCCAGGTCGCCGAACACCAGCGCATTTGCCGTGCAGGACTGTACGCATGCCGGCTGAATTTCTCCGTCCATCAGCGGACGCTGTTGGATTCCCGCTGAAACTTTTCCGGCGTTGATGCGCTGAATGCAGAACGTGCACTTCTCCATGACTCCGCCTTCACGCACCGAAACATCCGGATTCAGCTGCAGATGCAGAGGCTTGTCCCAGGACGGTGTGAAGAAGTTGAAGAAGCGCACGTTGTATCCGCACGCATTCGCGCAATAGCGTGTTCCGATGCAGCGATTGTAGATTTGTGAATTGAGCCCTTCCTCCGAGTGTGAACTCGCATAGGTCGGGCACACCGGTTCGCATGGAGCGTCGTCACACTGCTGGCAGAGCACGGGCCTGAACTTCACCTTAACTTCCGGGAATTCTCCCTCCCAGTACCGTTCGATCCGAATCCAGTGCATGGCTCGTCCTCGTGCAGCTTCGGTTTCACCGACGGTGGGAATGTTGTTTTCGGAATGGCACGCCACGACGCATGCTTCGCATCCGGTGCATCGATCCAGATCCACTGCCATTCCCCATTTGTGAGTCATATTGATTTCCCTTAAGGTCACCGATGTTCGTCGGGGTGCTCTCTCATGCCGCCCGCGAACAGTATTAATTTAGATGCGGTATTAACTTTTGAAATCCGAACACGCGTCGCTGCCCATGCCAGGGCGCCGGTTTCCGGTTCGGTCATCGGAGCAAGAATCGAAATCGGATTCGCCCCTCTCCCGCTCGCAAAGCGCGTGAATGTTCCGTGACCCTGCCCCATCGGCATGGCAATGACGTTCGGTGCAATGCCAGGCGACACAAGCACGGGCGCCTGAATTTTTCCGTGACCGGATGAAATTTCAACGACGTCTCCCTGAGTCAAACCAAGTCCTTTGGCCGTTTCCGTATGAATCTCGACCCAGCTGCTCCACATTGCAGTGGAAAGCACATCCGGCAATTCCTGCAACCATGGCAGATGCGCGAGAGACCCATCCAGCAGGGCTTGCGACTTGTAGGGCAAAAAATGAAAAGGGAACTGCGTGCCCTCCCCATCGAATTCCGCTTCCCGCAGGGAAATGCGGGGACTGACCCCGAATTCTTGTTTTTGAGGATTCGGGGTCTGTCCCCGTATTTCCCAGACGCCACCGTTCACTATTGCGTCTTTCCAGGCCTCCGTCCCTATCGACTCCTTCAACATCTCTTCATACGTCTTCCACGGAAGCGGCGGCGTCAGCGGCTTCGCCAGCCGATGGCTGGCATCCAGCAGCACGTCCGGCATCGACCGGGTCTCGTGAATCGGTCGCATTGCCGGCGGAGCCACGCTTGCCACAGCCACGTTCGCCCCGGACTCCGGCATATGGTCCACCCACGATTCCAGGAACGAATGATCCGGAAGAATCAAATCCGCAAGGATGCTGGTCTCATCGATAAAGCTTCCAAAGCTGGCGATGAACGGAATCTTTGTTAGTGCGTCGCGCACCCGCCACGCGGTCGGCGATCCGTAAACGGGGTTCGCTTCGTGTAGCAGCAAAACCTTTGCCGGAGATTCCGGCCCCGCCAATTGTCCATCGAGGAATTTCGTAAACGAGGCGCTGGAAGGTAACGACGTTTTCGGCTGCGGCATGAACGACACACTGCCGGCGAGCGCATTGAGAGCATTCACGGCCAGCGCGCTGAACATGCCGTTGGTGTGTGCCAGCGGCGTTCCTCCGATGATCGCGACGGCTGGGGAATGTTCCGCGAACTCACGCGCGAGGCGTTCGATACGTTCGGCTTTCACGCCCGTGCGCTTTGAGACTTCTTCTGGCGTGTACTCGGCCAGGTCGGCCAGATTTCCTGGCCGCAGCTTTGATTTCACGATCACGTGAGCCATGCCCAGCGCGAGGACTCCTTCGGTTCCCGGATTTGCCGGTACCCATTCGTCTGCATTCGCTCCGGTCTGTGACATCCGCGATTCGACCTGCACAAATTTCCCGCGATGCCCGGGCTTTCCCTGTCGCATTTCGCCGTAGCCCACGTTCTGAGGCACGGGCGCATTCCAGGTGCCAAGAAAGTCTGCACCGAATGAGATGACGTATTTCGACTGTGCAATGTCGTATGTCGGGAGTTGATCGTGGCCGAAGCTGCGTGCGTTGGCGCGGCGCAACACCTGGTCGTCGAATGGATCGAAGCTCATCGGCGATCCAGCGCCGTAGCTCTGCATGAATCGGGAAATCAAAGTCTGCCTCTGGCCGCGCATGGGCTTTGTGATAAAGGCGAGGGCCTTTTGATTTCCCGTGGCGGCAAGCTCATCGAGTTGCGACAGAAGCATGGTCAAGGCTTCGTCCCACGAAATTTCCTGAAATGGTCCGGTGCCGCGGGCTCCGCTGCGTTTCAGTGGATGCGTGATGCGATCCGGATGATAGGTCACCTGAATTGCGGCCTGTCCGCGCGCACAAAGCTTTCCCTGGCTGATGGGATGGTCCGGGTTGCCTTCCAGTTTTCTGGCAAGGCCCATCGTGAGGAGTCCCTTCTTTCCGTTGCGGAGAACTTCGGCTTCGCCGTCCATGACGCGCACCAGCATTCCACATCCTGTCGGGCAAAGCGGGCAGATGCTCGGCTTCCAGCTGGCGATGCCTCCATGGATCTCTTCTTCCGGGATGAAGCGGATCATCTGATGTTCGGGGTTTCCGCAGCTGGCCAGTGTTGCGCTGGCGCCGGTCAATGCTCCTGCCTTTAGAAAGTCTCGGCGATCCATGTTATTGAAAGTGTCTCAAGTTCGTGTTCCCTCAGAAGTGACAGGTTACGCAATCGATCGACGCCTTTTTCTCCTTATGGCAGGTGATGCAAAAGCCCATGGAATGGTCGACGATACGCTTTGCATCCGCCATTCCTCCGACGTCGCCGTGGCATGTGCCGCACGCCACGGAAGCCGCAATATGTGGAGCGTGGTTAAAGCGCACGTGAGCTTCATCGTTCCAGCCGTAAACGCGCTGCCAGGGGATTTCTTCTCCGCGATCGAAATAAGCAGCGACGGACTGCACCGCCGGTTTGTCTTTCGCGATGGTGTTGTGGCAGGACATGCACGATTGCACGCCTGGAATGGTGGCCCGCGGGCCGCTTAATGCATCGACATGGCAGTAGAGACACTCCATCTGCGCCTGCTCGAGATGTGGTTTGTGATTGAAGGCGATGGGTTGCACCGCTTCGGGCCGGTATCCAAAGAAATGTTGGGCGGCAAGCCAAACACTGGAGTGGGCTGGAGTAAAAACGCCGGTGGAACCCACCGAAGTGTTTTCGGCAACGGACTGCCCTTCCAGGATGCTGCTCTTAAAAAGAAGCCCCGAACCCAGACCAACTACCCCCAAGGCACACAGGACGATGAACAGCATGACTATTCCGCGACGCGGATGTCCGCTGTTTCTGATTATTTTCATACGGCCTCAGACAATTTAAAGGTGCCTCTGAAAGTCTGCAACCTCTTTCTCGGTATGATACCTTCGCTTCATGACACGTGACCTCCGCACAACCGCAGAATTGGCCATGAAGGCCCGAGGTTTTCTCGTTCGTTTCTCCGAAGAAGTGCACGAGCAGCTGCACAAAACACAGGAACCTCCGTTCGACAAGTTGAACATTCGCGATTTGAGTTCCTGGCTCTGGTCTTCCATCGACAATGATGATTCGAGAGATCTCGACCAGATTGAATACGCTGTGAGCGAGGGTAAGGTTACTCGCATCTACGTTGGCATTGCGGACGTGGATTATTTTGTTCCGATTCATTCGCCGCTGGATCGGGCTGCGGCGCAGAACACCACATCGGTGTATACCGGTGTCGAGACGTACATGATGTTGCCGCCGGCCCTGTCCACGGATTTGAGTTCACTGAACGAAGGCGTCAAGCGGCTTGCGATGGTTGCGGAACTGGTGGTTTCCGAAGACGGCGCCGTGACTGAAGCGACCGTCTATCCGGCGGTTGTTCAGAACCAGGCGCAGTTGACGTACAACGCCGTGGCGGCGTGGCTGGAAGGAACAACCGGACTGGGTGTGACGGAGGCCGGGCGTCAAACACTGGCAAAGATCGAGAAGAGCCCGGAGCTTCAGGCGCAGCTGAAACTGCAGGATGCCACTGCCCAGATACTGCGCATTCGCCGGCACGATGCCGGAGCGCTTTCTTTTCAGACGGTGGAATTGCAGCCGGTAATGTCGCCGGAAGGTTCGGTTCTGGATCTCGCCGCGCGAAAGCAAAACCGTGCGAGCTACATCATTGAAGACTTCATGATCGCGTCGAATCAGGCAACGGCAGGATTTCTCGACGATAAAGGATTCCCGAGCATTCGGCGCGTGGTGCAGGTTCCATCGCGCTGGGAGCGTATCGTGGCATTGGCGGCGTCGCTCGGGGGGCACCTGCCCGCCGAACCGGACGGAAACAGACTGGAAGATTTTCTTCAAACGCAGCTGAAATCGAATCCCGAACATTTTGCGGATCTTTCGCTGGCGATTATCAAACTGCTCGGCAAAGGCGAATACATGGTGAAGCTGCCTGGCGAAGTTTCCCCAGGTCACTTCGGACTCGCGGTTCACAACTATTCGCATTCCACCGCGCCGAATCGTCGATACCCCGATCTCATTACACAACGATTGTTGAAGGCGGCGATAGCAGGGAAGAAGAACCCGTATTCGCCATCGGAGCTTGTCGATTTGGCGCGTCACTGTACCGAGAAGGAAGACGACGCCAACAAGGTGGAGCGATTTGTGCGAAAGTGCGCGGCAGCAACTCTGCTGGCGTCGCGTATCGGTCAGAAGTTCAGCGCGGTGGTATCCGGCGTTTCGCGCGACGGAACCTGGGTGCGGTTGTCGGCCCCTCCCGTTGAAGGAAAGCTTGCCGATCCGCCGCGGGATCTCGATGTCGGAGACAATGTGCATGTCCGCCTGATTTCCACCAATCCCGAAAAAGGCTTCATCGACTTCGAACTGATTTGAATGGCGAGGGTGATTTGAAAAAATCCCTCTCCCGACGGGAGAGGGTGGCCCGCGCCAGCGGGCCGGGTGAGGGGTACAAATCGTGAAGAAATCGCTTCTCCTTCTCCTTCTTCTTCCCGGCCCCCCACTCCGAATCTCCGCGCCCCCCGAACTCGCGCCCGTTCAAAAGAAACTCGAAGCCATCGATCCCCGGCGCTTCTCCGACATCGCCCAGACGGTCGGCCTGGCAGTTCCCGGTCCTCCAATCCATGTGATACTCGCCCCCGAAACCTCCGACGTCGCTCATCAAATGGATCCCTGGATCGCCGGCTTCGCATCGAATGGCCCTGGCGAATCCGAAATGGTCGTCCTGTTTCCGGCGAGAACCCCCAGTTATCCCAACGGTTCCCTCGAAGACGTCCTTCGCCATGAGGTCGCGCACATCCTGATCGGCCGCGCATCGGCGCAACGCCCCATTCCGCGATGGTTCAACGAAGGCCTGGCCATGTCCGTGGAACGCGGATGGCGGCTTCAGGACGAAGGCCAGCTGATTTACCAACTGGCGGTCGGATCCCGCACGAGTCTGGACACGTTGGATCGGATGTTCGGCGGCGAGCAGCCCGAAGTAACGCGTGCGTATGCCTTGTCCGGCGCGCTGGTTCACGACCTTCTTCAGCGCCACGGTGCGAAAACCGGCGCAAGAATTCTTTCTCGCATGAATGATGGCGCGTCATTCGAGCACGCGTTTACAGAAACGGTGGGAATATCGCCCGACGATGCGGAAGCCGAGTTCTGGCAGAGGCAGTACACCTGGGCCGCATGGCTTCCGACGTTGACGTCGACAACCACATTGTGGCTTGCGGTGACCGCTCTTGCGCTTCTCGCGATTGTGCGGCGCGTGATGAAAAACCGAGCTATCGAGAAGAAATGGTTGGACGAAGAGGCTGTGGAAAGCAGAGATGAAGGGGAAAATGTCCCACCTTCATAGGAGTTTCGGTCTTGGAGAATGGATTGTTTACGCAATTGCAGGGTAAGACGAGACTTGTCATGTTCGTCGTGGTGGGTCCCAACAGTCTGGCAGATGAATTGCGATGTCATCCGTGTTCTCGGAGATTGAAATTTAATCCCAAGAGGGGGGGAGACGCCATGATGACCAATTCCAATCCGCAACAACCCAAATATATGGACCACAGTTCCACGATTCAGATGGATCACTGGGACTCGAAATTGCAAATCCTTGCCGACACACTGATGCACCACGTGAAGGATGAAGGAGAACGGGACGGGGCGACATCCAAAGGCGTATACATCGATTTCCGACGGTTAAAGCTGCCCGCATAAGCAGGCTGCAGAATCTCGCACTGGTGCTGCGGTATTTTGTTACAATCGCAGCCCTGTCAGCGGGAGTAATTCAGCGGTAGAATGCCAGCTTCCCAAGCTGGACGTCGCCGGTTCGATCCCGGTCTCCCGCTCTTTGAAATCAGTCGTTTAGAAGTTGTTAATAAAAACTCTGCCGCAGTTCTGCCGCGTTAAGAAAAAGTAGCAAGCCATCGGCTCATCTCTTTCCTTTCCAAAGATCATCAGGGACGGAGTTGACGCTATCCGTCATTGACGTATAATTCGCCGTGTTCAGTTTCATCGAAACGAAGTTGTTTTCAAAACTTGTCGGAAAGTATCTGTCCGACGATGAATACGCGAGCTTGCAGCGGACGTTGATGTCCGATCCGGAATCCGGGGATCTGATTCCGGAGTCGGGTGGTGTGAGAAAGATTCGGTGGAGTCTAGCTGGTCGCGGAAAGCGCGGCGGCTTGAGTGTCATCTACTACGCGCGTGTTCGCCGGGGAATCATCTGGATGCTTACGCTCTATCCGAAAAATGTAACGGACAATATTCCGGGCTCCGTGCTTAAGAAGATCAAAGAGGAAATCGATGGCTAAATCAAAACGAGATATCGGAAAGGAAATTCTTGATGGAATTCGCGAACTCAAACGAGGTGACCACGGACGAGTCATCAACGTTCCTTCAGTTGCTATGATCCGCGAGCGAACTGGATTGTCTCAAGCGCGATTTGCTCAACTGCTGGGAGTGTCCGTCCGTACACTCCAGGAGTGGGAACAGGGACGTCGCACACCGTCCGGAGCAGCCCGTACCCTGTTGGAGATAGCCCACAAGAACCCTAAGGCCCTTGTGGACGTCGCGTGATTGCGAATGAGACAAAGTTCTGCCGCAGTTCTACCGCGTTAATTAATAAACGCCGTTTCCAACGTCTCCACCGCCGCGCTTCGACAGACTTTGAAGTTTGAGAGTACGTATTCAGATTCACGTCCAGATCGTGTCACATCTGGTCAGCGCCGAATTGCCTCACTTTACCTTTTCCCGGTGGCTCGATTTGATCACTAATTTCCCGTTCCGAATTTCGAAAACCACCGCAACCGATTCGCTGGGACCGGCTGTTTTGTGTTGAAATTAGGATAGTTCCTAATTAGGATGATGGCTCATGAACGCAGTTTTCAAGGCGCTGAGCCATCCGGCGCGCCGTCAGATCGTGGCCATGCTGCAGAAGCGCCCCATGACGTCCGGCGAGATCGCGGCGGTATTCGACATGGCGTGGCCGTCGGTCACCGGACATCTGTCGGCGCTCAAGGAGGCGGACCTGGTCGAGACGGAGCGCGAGGGAAACTCGGTGCGCTATCGGCTCAACATTTCCGCCGCTGAAGAAGCCGTCGGGTTCCTGCTCGATATCACCCAGAAAGCCAGTTCCGCCCGCAAGCGGCGCGCGGTGTCTCCGTCTCCGCGGCCGGCGCTCAGGAGCAAACCAGCATGAGTATGTCCGCTCAACCTGTCTCACACTCCGGCTTCGATTTTCTTTCCAGGGCCGCCCTTGTCCTGTTCACGTTCCAGATTGGTGCGGTCGCACACATGATCCTCGGGCAGGGCATGGACGGTCCTCCCAAGGGCTATTTGTTTATCGTAATGATCACGGCCCTGTTCGCGGGCGCGCAGCGCAGGTTGGCCTCCGCCCCGATCGGTCGCGGCGCCGCGGCCTGGATGACGGCGTCGCGCGCGGCGGTGCTCGCGATCCTCGTCCTCGTCAGCCTCCTCGTCGTGTTCCGCGGTCTCTTCACGCCATCCGCCCTGAAGATTGGAACCACCGGCATAAGCGCGATGCTCTGGGCAGCGATCGCCCTCAAGGGCGCGGCGGCTGGCAAGTTCAGACCTGGTGGCATGCTGGGCCTGCGGGTCTACTGGACGATGCACAGCCGGCTGGCGTGGGAACGGGCGCACCGCGTGCTCGGGCGCGTGCTGTTCTGGGCCGGACTCGCCGGACTGGCGACGAGCTTTGTCCTTCCGCCGTTCGTGTCCCTCGTTCTCTGGGCCGCCACCGTCGCGCTCGCCGTCTTGCTTGCGCTTTTCGAAAGCCGTCGCAGCTGGCGCGGCGACCCCGACCGTCTCGGAGGCGCACCGGGCGGTTCATCGCTGCGCCCCGTCACGAAATAGCGCGCTTCGCTACAGAACGCCGGAGAAATTCGCCGCACGTCTGGATTGGCAGTGGGCTGGCCGGAAATACTCCTCAGTTTCGCGAACGTCACCTTCAACACCCCGCGGCTTTCGATCCCCGCAGCCATAGCCGCTATGAGTGATCTGGCCATTGGGCAAAGTCATGGAGACGTTCATGGATCTCGGAGACCCGTCCTTCGCGGAACGCTTTCATATCGATGGGCTCGCTGGAAACAATTCCACGCACCTCAGAGATGCCTGTCTTTAATGATCGACTGTGATCACGACATTTCCCTTCTTGTGCCCTTGCTCAACGTATTTGAAGGCTTCCGCGGTCCGCTCCAGGGGATAACTTCTGTCGATGACGGGTCTGAGCTTCCCGGCCGTCGCGAGTTCTGCGATGGTGCTCATTCTCTCCAGGTTGTTGATGGCTACACCACCCTTGATTTTCTTCCGGCTGACGATGGAGGTCCAAAGCACCCGAACGATGTCGGTCAACTCCATGATGTTTTGAAGAAAAACACCGTTGGGCTTCAGCGAGTTCTGACAGTGGTCAAACGTCGTCCGGCCGACCACATCAAATATCAGGTCGTATGTTTTTCCGTTCATGGTGAAGTCTTCTCTGGTGTAGTCGATCACCTTGTCGGCACCCAGCGACTTCACCAATTCCTCATTCGTGCCGCTGCAGACTGCAGTCACTGTCGCGCCAAAGTGTTTGCCAAGCTGCACTCCGGCTGAACCGATGGCCCCCGAAGCTCCAATGATCAGGACCTCCTGCCCGGCTCGGATTTTTCCCAGGTTTCGAAGGTAGTACAACGCGGCGTTCGCTCCGAATGGAATGGCAACGGCTTCTTCCCAACTCAGCGAATCCGGCTTGATCGCCACAGCCCCGGTTTGAGGAAGGCACACGTACTGGGCATGTCCACCGCCCGCCATGCCGGTCGAGGCCATGACGCGGTCACCCGTCTTGAACCTCGTAACGTCTTTACCCACGCTTTCCACCTCTCCAGCCAACTCAGTCCCGAGGACGCGTGCCTTCCAGGGTTTTCCGATACCAAACATAAGTTTCGCGATCGGCAGCATCGATTTGGTAACGAAGGTGAAATTACGGACGTTGCAGTCACCTGTCGAGACTGAGGTCGCGTGTATCGAGATCAGCACTTCGTTGTCCCTGGGAGCCGGTTTGTCTACCTCTTTGAACTGGAGAAGATCGGGAGGTCCGTAGCTGGTGTGGACAATCGCTTTCATAAGTTTTCCTTTTGGGTTGGTCACGTCTGAACCGGCATCCCGATCGTACCTGACAAATCTGCTGACGCTCTTGTACAAAGCAGCTAGAGTACGACACGGGAGCCTCATTTTATGGCGATGTTGCAATCGGGGATTACCCTGGACGAGACGTCGAAAACGGAATCGTACCGCTGGTCGGGCATTCCGCACTGGTACTTATGGGAGGGCGGATTCCTCCTTCTCGGCCGGGCGAAGGGCCTCGTGCCCCCGCACTCGCACCATGCCATTCAGATTGTTATCGCAATCGATGGAAAAATCGCGATTTGCGGCCAGCATGAGCAATGGCGCGAAGGACAGGGGCTCATCGTGAGAGCGGACGTTGAGCACTCGTTCGATGCCCAGGGGGCATTGGGTGCGATGTTGTTTGTGGATCCGGAATCGAGCGAAGGCGCCTGGTTGGGCACGTCCGTTTCCGAGGACATCACAATCGTCTCCGGACCGCGGCTGGATTCGTGTATTTCGGCGATTCGTACCTTCGCGGAACGGCCTTTCGAAAGCATGGAAATCAGCGCGCTCATCCAACACTGCGTGCGTGCATTAAGCCCCGGCGCGCCACCCACACGCCGCATGGACCCTCGAGTGACTACCGTGTTGAATTCGATCCGAGCCTCCGATGAACTGCGGGTTTCATTGGAAAGCGCTGCGGAAATGGCGTTTCTTTCTCCCAGCCGCTTTGCGCACCTGTTCAAACAACAGATGGGGCTTCCATTTCGTCGTTACATGCTGTGGCGAAAAATGACACGGGCCATGGTCGGGATAGGCAGCGAGCGTACAATCTCGGACGCGGCGCACGCCGCAGACTTTTCCGATGCCGCTCACCTCACACGGACCTTCTATCAGATGTTCGGCATGGCCCCGTCCGTGTTGATGCGGGGAGAGTTCGCTGAAATTGCTTCGCCGTTCAGCCTTTCCGGCCAGGACACTCCATTCCGGGCTACTGCCTCAACGAATAGCCAGTTTATTCAACAACAATAGCTATCTCGTTCAATCGGCGCCCATCCTCCGGCTGCGATACTCCTGCTCGTTGACAATCAAGTCGACACTTTTCAAAGGAGTTTCAAATGATCAATTACTCGGCCGATTGCGTTTGTGGATCTTGTGTTGGAGAAACGTGCACCTGCGGCTGCCAGACTGCCAGTGCAGAACGCCGTCCCGGTTGCCAGTGCGGTGAGACATGCACCTGCGATGCGACCTGCGGCTGCGAGCAGTCCTAATCGTCCGAACTCACCGCCACGCATGGTGTCCTGGGCTTCGGATCGTCGATGGGGTCCAGGACCAACAAAACATTTACAGGAGGCTCTATGACCAGTTCATCACGCAATTATCAACTCCGCCGGATCCCTGGAGGCCGCTTCGCTGTCCTCACCACAGTCATCATCTGCTTTTTGACGAGCAGCACTTTCATGACGGCACGCGGAAGCAAACCGAAACGTCCGCAGGCCAGCGAGTTCGGCCTGGGTCCACGCCATTCCATGGATCGCCGCTATGTCGCCACGCTGCAGCCACAGCAGCCGTTGCGCCGGCGGCACCTGCAGACAATTCAAGTTTCGATCACAGACGCCGAAGGGCTGGCGGTAGACGGCGCCACGATCGCCGTGGACGGCGGCATGCCCCAGCACGGCCACGGACTGCCGACCAAGCCGCGCGTCACGAAGAACCTTGGCGGCGGACTATATGAGATCGAGGGCGTCCGCTTCAGCATGGGCGGTTGGTGGGAGTTCAAGCTTTTCATCACCGGAACACCTGGTGTCGATAGCGTCACGTTCAACCTCAATCTTTAAGGGAGCGTTAGATACCCATGACTATGCCAATCGCCACAAACCGAGTTGTCACCGCAATTGTGCTCGTACTGATGCTCACGATGGCGAGCGTCGCTTCATCGCGCGGCGTTCGCTGGACCACCGAACAGGTTCATGAACTGTCGATGCTCACACTCAGCGCGTTGGAACCGCTTCCTCCGGACCCCACAAACAGAGTGGCGGATGATCCACGCGCGG
>Ga0184628_10000736_pt1 | contig 16907 bp, 13 predicted proteins | sample PLM4_5_b1_FD_133149 | JGI IMG/M metagenome (GOLD analysis project Ga0184628, IMG submission 133149) | Groundwater sediment microbial communities from an aquifer in East River, Colorado, USA - PLM4_5_b1 | ecosystem: Environmental > Terrestrial > Soil > Riparian zone | place: USA: East River... | reverse complement strand
TTTGATGTCGTGATGCCGGAAGACTACAAGACACTTGCGGATTCACCGACGCGGCTTCTCTTTTCAGTCAACGATGGTGAGAGCCGTCAGTTGGTCGATCGTCCCCAGGCCTTTCCCATTGTTTGGAATGTCAAGATTGCCGCGAACACGACCCTGAACGTCATGGTTCAGATGTACTACTGCCACTCCCGAGACAATGCCATGTGCTTCTTCAAGGAATCGCTCTTTACGATTCCGATCGAAGTTTCCTCTTCCTCCGACAACCGTGAGATTCGAATCGTCCACAACCCCCTCGCCGCCGCCTGAATCATATCGATCTCGCTTGACATCATTTCACAAGCAACCATAGGCTGCGCGGTGTTGGAACTGCGAAGTGGTGGAGGTGTCTTGATGCGATACAAGTTGCTATCCAGGACAGCGTTTTCGATCGCGTTGATTGCGGTGTCGCTTGGGGCGCAGGTGGTGCAACCGCCTCCGGCGCCATGGCGAGGTGCAGGACCAACACCGTGTGTCGGAGCCGACGGTGGAGTACTGCAGTGCGCTCCTCCCGGTCGGGTCATTGCCATTCGCGCCGGCCGCTTGTTTGACAGTAAAGCCGGGCGGATGTTGTTGAAGCAGGTTGTGCTGGTGCAGGGCGATCGTATTACCGATGTTGGACCCGACGGTAAAATCCAGATTCCCTCCGGCGCGACCGTGATCAATTTCGGAACGGCCACCGTTCTTCCCGGCCTGATCGATGCCCACACGCATATGTTCAATACGCCGAAAGCGGGCATGTCGCGCGAAGCATCGATTCTGATCGCCATCCAGAACCTCCAGTCCGATCTTCGAGCCGGATTTACCTCGGCAAGAGACATGAGTTCGCACGGGAATGGATATGCGGATATCGATGTGCGGAAAGCGATCGACGCGGGACAAATTGACGGCCCACGGTTCCAGGTGGCCGGCCGCGGAATTCGATGGGGCGGAGCGACTCGAGCCACGACTCCGGCGGACCCGTTGGTAAGCACGGTGATTTACTCGGCGGAGGAAGGGCGCGCCGCTGTCCGCGAACATGTGGAGCGAGGCGCGGATTGGATCAAGTTGTTTCCGACAGGAGCGTACTCATTTACCGCAGAGGGAAAGGCGGTATATGAACTGATGTATCCCATGCCGGTACTGCAGGCGCTCATCGACGAGACGCACCGGCTCGGACACAAGGCGGCTTGTCACGTTCTGGGAGGAGAAGGGCAGAAGAATGCCATCACTGCCGGTTGCGACACGATCGAGCACGCGTTTGGGCTCGACCAGGAACAGGCGACCATGATGGTGCAGAAAGGCCTCTTCTACGATCCGACCTTCGTCCGATACCTGGAACCATACATGGACGATAACGACACGAAGAACACCGGCGGCAAATATCGAATGATTCCGATATTTGAAAAGGCCGTGACGATGGCGGCGTCGACAAACGGAATGAAACTCATGTTTGGTACCGGCGTTGATGGGGCGACCTATCCTCACGGAACGCAGGCTCTGGATTTTGAGGCTTTCGTCAAACGTGCCGGAGTTACCCCGGCACGAGCCATACAGGCGGGAACCGTCGTGAATGCCGAGGCGATGGGATGGTCCGAGCGGGTGGGATCCATCGAAAAGGGAAAATTTGCAGACGTCATTGCCGTTTCGGGGGATCCTCTCGCGGACATTACGGAACTTCAGCGCGTGAAGTTCGTCATGAAGGGCGGGAAGATCATTCGGAACGACATGGTTCCGAAATAAATTCCGGTAACGTAAAAGGTTTGAATTATCTCTACGTCACCGGAATTCGAGTATAAGGTGAGCTAAATAAACAGGGAGACCATTATGAAACTGAATTCCATTCGTCAGGTTGGAGTCTTGTTGGCCGCGTTGGGGCTGTGCTGTGTCGGACTGGCAATTGCGCCGGTTGCGCATGCGGAAGAGAAGGTGACTGCGCAGACGTTGATCGACCGCCAGCTGATCCTGGATCAGATCACGCGTTACTACTATAACTTCGGTAAAGCGGAACGGCAGAGCGAAGTGAGCTTTTACGCGGAGGACGGCGAACTGATTCTAGGCACGCGCCACTACAAGGGCCACGAGGGCATCAAGCAGGCTTACAACCGTACCCCCGCAGCGCCTCCGGCTGGTGCAACTCCTGCCGGCGCGGCCCCTGCGGCTGCACCTGCGCCTGCAGCCGCCGCAGCGCCGCCGCAGAGAACCGCATTCAACGTAACGATCGACAATCCATTGATCATCGCGCACGGCGATACTGCCACCTCGCAGGTCATTTTCACCGAGTACCGGCAGGACAAGGTGGGCGATCCGATGAAGATGACGACGCAGGGAAAGGAGTACGCCACCTGGGTCAAAGTGAAGGGCCAGTGGCTCTACAAGACCCGCCAGATCGCGAGTGGCAGCAATCCACCGGAAGGCTGGAAGGAGTAAGCACCCGGCACACCTGCGCTATTTTGAGATCGGATACTGAGCAATGCGTAGGCCGGCCGCGCTCCGAGAATCGACTCCCGGACGGCCTCCGGGAGCGGTGTGCCGGAACGTCTCACCTCGGCTGAAGAGGGAATCGCACATTATCCGGAATCCTGGTCGCCAAAGGAGGATGTCCTTTCCTTTGCTTCCGTACGCCTACCCGTAGGCGGGGTGAGTTGGGGGCTATGGACATTGAGAATGGATAGCAGCGACCGGAAACCGGCTGTTTTTTACGATGTTCCGACATCCAATGAGTTCGGCTCCGTATTTTCACCGGATGGCAAGTGGATCGCCTATGCATCCAATAACAATGGGACCAACGAGTCGGCTCAGTTTGGAATTTACGTCCAGCCATATCCTCCAACGCCGGGGGTGAAATACGAAATCTCCAGGAATGGTGGAGCGTGGCCCGTCTGGGCTCCCGCCGCGGGAGAATTCTTTTACCGGCTCAACGCCGGTGAGGGCAATGCACGAATCAAATCCGTCGCCGTCGCAGCGCCACGGCCTCATATCGACATCGTTCTGAACTGGTTTGAAGAACTGAAGACCCGCGTTACCGCTCACTGAAATTCCGGCTTGCAGGACCAAATGCCGGAAATGTCTTAGCCCCAGACAGGGTCTCTACCCTTTCAGCATGGATACGAGGCCGGACTTTGCTCGCACGGTACGCCAGTAAGCGTTATATTGTGTGCGCCAAATCTGATCCAAACTCTGTTCGCAAAAAGGAGGGGGAATGCTCTGGAGGAGACTTGCGGCAACCTCGATACTGACGGCGGGATTTGTCCTCTGCCTGGGCCTGGAGTCCGCTCCAGCGCAGCAGGCTCGCGGCGGCGGCGGTGGCTTCACACAACCCGAGCCCATTGCATTCGACGATCACGAAGGATGGAAAGCCATCTTTGATGGCGCCACGATCAAGGACTGGGACGGGAACCCGGAGGTCTGGCGATTGGAAGCCGGTGCAATTGTCGGCGAGTCCACGCGCGAAAAACCTTCCGGGACGACCTACATTATCTGGAAGGGCGGCCAGGCAGCGAACTTTGAACTGAAGGCGGAAATCAAGCTGGAGGGCACCGCCTTGAACAGTGGCATCCAGTACCGAAGCACCGTCGTTCCGCAACCGCAGGGTCGAGGCGGTTTCCCAGCCATGAAAGGCTATCAGTCCGACTTTGACTTTGCCGGCCGATACACCGGTCAACTTTATGAGCAGGGCACGCCACGCGGCATCATCGCCTGGAGAGGACAGGTCGTAAGGGCCGAACAGGGCAAAAAAATTCGCCTTCTTTCCATGCTGGGCGATCCCGACGAACTCAAGGGATACGTCAAGACGGGCGATTGGAATCAGATTCACATCATTGCCCGCGGGAACACCATGATGCACATCGTCAATGGCCATCTGATGTCGGTGTTTATCGATGACGATCCGACAATGGCGGCAGCGCAGGGCGTAATCGCTCTTCAAATTGAAGGCACGGGCAAGGTCTCGTTCCGAAATCTCTGGTTGAAGAACTTGTGAAAAGAGCCTGCCCACGCGTATCTAAAGGAAATTGACCCGCTGCTCCTGCTGATATAACGTAGCCCGCCATGCGAACCCTTACAGCCCTGTGTGCGTTTGGTGTCTGCTGCGCAGTGATGGTTGGAGCGGATTGGCCTACCGACGGTGGTAATCCCCAGCGAACAAACTGGCAGCGCGACGAAACGATTCTCCGGACGGACAACGTTGGAAATCTGAAAATCCTCTGGAAGCTGAAATTCGATAATGCGCCGCGGCAGATGCATTCGCTGCTGCCGCCGCTGATCATCGGACAGGTTCGCACTGCAGCCGGCATGAAGCAGATCGCCCTGGTGGCGGGCGTTTCCGACAACCTCTATGCCGTCGATGTCGACAAGGGCGAGGTTCTCTGGAAGAAACATTTTGAGTACCCGCCTCCCGCTCGGAGTGGAGGCGCCACCGATCCTCTCTGTCCCGGCGGCTTGACCGCGACGCCCGTGATCGGGCCCGCAGACGCGGCCGGCAATCGAACTGCCTATGTGCTTGCTGGAGACGGGAAGCTTCATTTTGTCAATCTCGCCACCGGCGATGAACCGGCAGCACCAGTCCAGTTCGGATATCCAAACGGCAAATCCTATGCATTGAACCTGTGGGGCAGCGTCGTCTTTACGACAACGTCGCAAGGTTGCGCCGGCAATCCCAATCAGATCTGGGCGATCGATGTGAGCGATCCGCTGAAGAAGGTCATGACGTTCAATCCGAAAAGCGGCGGCCTATGGGGAAGAACCGGCGCGGCTATCGATTCCACTGGCATCGCATGGGCGCCGACGGGCGACGGCACCTACGACCTGCCGACCCAGCGCTATGGCAACGGACTGGTCGGCGCGCGAGTTGAAGGGAATGAATTGAAGTTCAAGGACTATTACATCCCGTCGAACTGGGCATTCCTCCTGAAGAAAGATCTCGACATGCAGGTCACCCCCGCGATCTTCGACTACAAAGGACGCGAGTTGATGGTTGTCGGCAGTAAGGAGTGTCGCGTCTACCTGCTCGATCCGAAGAACGCGGGCGGCGCCGATCATCAAACGCCGTTGTATCGCACGCAGCAACTCTGCAATGAAGAACTGAATTTCGCGGGAACCGGTATCTGGGGAGGCATGGCAAGCTGGGAGGATTCCAAAGGCACTCGCTGGGTGTTGGTTCCGTTCTGGGGACCTTCCCATTCGGAATTCAAACCTCCAGTGTCCTACGGACCGGTGCGGCGAGGCGCGATCGTCGCGCTCAAAGTGGAAACCGTGAATGGAAAGCTGCAGCTGACTCCGGCATGGATGTCGCAGGACATGGATCATGCGGAGCCGCCGGTCGTTGCCAACGGAGTCGTCTACGCATACGGCAGCGGTGAGGATACGACGCAGGCGTACCCCGACAGGGGATTGCTGGACTCGAGCCCGCTGCGAATCAAGGCATCGAGGCATGCAACGCTGTTTGCACTCGATGCCGAGTCCGGCAAGACGCTGTACTCCAGCGGAGATCAGATTACCTCCTTCGTTCATTTCGGTGGCTTGTCGATCGCAAACGGACGCGTGTACCTCGGCACGTTCGACAGCACGTTGTACAGCTTTGGTCTTCCCGGCAAATGAGCGCGATGCGAAGACTTCTCATTCTCACCGCTTCCGTCTCCATGTGTGCCGTACTGGCCCTTGCACAGAGCCGCGGCGGCAACTGGCCCACGAATGGCGGCGATGCGCAACGCAGCGGATGGGTAGGCGCGGACGCCCGAATCTCGAAGGACACCGTCAAGGATCTGCAGTTGCTGTTCAAGCTCAAGCTGGAGACTCAAGCCAAAGGGCTGCGTCCGCTGATGCCGCCGCTGATCATGGGCCGGCTCATTTCGTATCGGGGATTCCGTGAGCTGGCGTTTGTCGGTTCCAATGCGGACATTGTGTACGCCGTCGATGCGGATCTTGGAACAATCTTCTGGCAGAAACATCTGGAGTATTCCACGCGCGAACCACAGGTGACCGCGTCGACGCCGGAGTGTCCGGGCGGTATGACCGCAACTCCGACCATGTCCGTTCCCGGAGTGGCCGGCCCACGCGGCGCGCCGGTAGCAGCTCCGGCACGAGGCGCACCGGCAGGTCCGGTCAACAACTGGATTGCGGGAGTGGCATCGGTCTATGCGATCTCCAGCGACGGCAGGCTGCATCGGCTGAATGTATCGACAGGCGACGATATCCTGCAGCCGATTCAGGTTCTTCCCGCCAATTCAAGGACCTCGAACCTGATGATGGTGAGCAACATCATCTATACGGTCACGAGTCCCGCGTGCAATTTCTCGCGGAACGCCGTTTGGGCCATCGATCTGACCGCGGACCCGCCCAAGGCAGCGTCGTTCGCGTTGAGTGCGGGTGAAGTCGCGGGTTCCGCCGGGCCTGTAATCGGCAACGATGGAACGGTGTACGTGCAAACTTCTGGAAGACTCCTGGCCCTGAATCCAGGCGACCTGGCGCTGAAAGGATATTTCACCGTACCGGGCGGAGGTTCCGACGCCGGGCCCCTGGCGCTTCAGTACAAGAGCCGGGAGCTGATTGTCACCACCAGCAAGGATGGAAGAATTCATCTATTGGAAGCTCGGACTTTGCTTGGATCGCAGCAGCCGGTGTCTTTTCAAACAATGCCGCTCGCAATCTCCGGCAGCCTGTCCACGTGGCAGGACGCGGACGGTACCCGATGGGTTCTTGCACCGGTGTGGGGCCGGAACGGTACCTCGCCGAATGGGTCTGTTACCGCATTCAAAGTGGAGGAGCAGGCAGGGAAGGCCGTACTGTCTCCAGCCTGGGTTTCGCGCGACATGATTTCACCGCTGCCGCCCGTCATCGCGAGCGGTGTCGTGTTTGCATTGTCTGCAGGGAAGAGCGGCACGCGTGCCACGCTTTTCGCACTGGATGCCGCGACGGGGAAGGAACTCTACTCCAGCCGCAATCTCGTCGCGGCGTCCGCTTCACATGCAGGCATGACGGTCTCCAACGGCCGTGTGTACTTCAGTACCCTCGATGGCACCATGTACGGCTTCGGGATGTTCATGGAGCACTGACGGAGAGCAGCAGATAGGCCCTTGTAGGCGCGGTCTGTGACCGCGCGCAGCCCTGAATGCAGGACACTTTGAAATCAAGCGTCCTGCGCGGTCATAGCCCGCGCCTACAATACAGACATAGAGACTTCCCGACGTGCAATGATTCTTCCGGCTTTTCAAGGTCCCCGATTTTTGTGATACGGTACCGCGCGAGGAAAATCATGCACCTTTCAACGCACAATTGGATGCGCGCCGAACCACTCGAAGTCACGTTGAAGCGCATCAAGCGACTCGGCTTCGAAAGCATCGAGATCAGCGGCGAGCCGCAGCAATACACAACCAAGGCGTCGCGCCCACTCCTGAAGAAGTACGGCATTCGTTGCTGGGGCGCGGTCACGCTCACGCTTGGCAAGCGCAACCTTGCCGCGAAGAACAAGAAACAGCGCGCAACGTCGATCGAATACGTGAAATCCGTCGTCACGATGGTGAAGGAACTCGATGGCACCGAGATCACGATCGTGCCAGCGACTGTCAACAAGATCACACCTGACGGCACTCCGGAGCAGGAGTGGAAGTGGGTTGTTGAGGCGCTGAAGGAGGTCTACGGCCACGCAATGAAGTGCGGCGTGAAGATGGCGATTGAGCCGCTTAATCGCTACGAGACGTACTTCCTGAATCGCGGAGACCAGGCGCTGGCTCTCGCGAAGGAAGTAGGGCCGGAATGCGGCGTCTGCCTCGACCTGTTCCATATGAACATCGAGGAAGTCGACATGTTCGCTGCGATCCGGAAGGTTGGCAAGGCAGGGAAGCTATACGACGTTCACGTCGCCGAGAACAACCGGCTTGCGCCCGGCATGGGTAATGTCGATTGGCGAAAACTCGTCGCGACGCTCCGAGAGGTTGGCTACGACGGCGCACTCACGATGGAAGCGGTCGCGGGCGTGGACCGGACACCGGTCACACCCTGGAAGAATCAGGTCGAGACGAAACCGGTGGGCATCTCCGCCGAGCAACTCAAATTCATCCAGGACCACGGCAGCGGCCTGCTCTCGGAAAAGTTCTACACGATGCTGTACGAGACCGCGTCGAAGACGTTGCTCCCTCTCATACGATGAAGATCCGCGACGTCGACGCTGTATGGCTGCATTGTCCTCTCCCTGAGGTGAAACAGCACACATCCGACTTTGGCCGCATGACGGCGTTCGACGGCGTTATCGTCACGATTCGCACGGACGATGGACTTGTCGGCTACGGCGAGGCGAAGGCCGGAGTGGGCAGCGCGGGCAATGGAGCCGCTCTTGTCGCGATCATCGAAAACGAACTACGGCCGCTGCTCGTGGGCGAGGACGCGAAGGATATTTCGCGGTTATGGAATCGGATGATGAATGGATCTCGATCCGAGCTTTCCGAGCGTTTCGGCAGGCCCATGCCAATTCTCGGGCGGCGAGGTATCCATGTCGCTGCGATCAGCGGCATCGATCTCGCGTTGTGGGACATCGCCGGCAAATCGCGCAGTTGCTCCGTGCTCGAACTCGTTGGCGGCGCGTGCCGCGATGGAGTGAAAGCCTACGGCAGCGGCGGATGGGGCGACGCGGCTAAGATCGGGTCCGAGCTGAAGGGTTACGTGGCCCAGGGCTTTAAAGCCGTAAAGATGCGTTTCGGCGCAATGGACGGCCGTGTCGCAACGAGCCTCGCACGCGTGCGCGCCGCGCGCGAAGCGATCGGATCCGAGATCGATCTCATGGTCGATGCTCACGGCACCATGAGCGTCGCGCAGGCGAAACGATTTTGCAAAGGCGCTGCAGAACTCGACCTGCGATTTGTTGAAGAGCCCGTCATGTCGGACGATCGCGCCGGGCTTGCGGCGGTGAGGGCTGCGAGTACGGTGCCGATCGCCGCAGGAGAGAGCGAGTTCACTCGCTTTGATTTTGCCGAGCTGATCGATCGCCGCGCGATCGACGTACTTCAACCCGACCTGGCAATCACCGGCGGATTTTCCGAAGGCCTCAAGATCGCGGCACTCTGCGAGGCGCATCGCCTCGAACTCGCGCCGCACTGCTGGGGCTCTGCAATCTCATTCCGCGCGGGACTCACCCTGGCTTTCGCGAGCAGCGCAGGCGTGTACATGGAAGTGCCCATGGGTGGCGATCCGCTGCTGCGCGAAATGGCTTCGATCGACCTCGGTCTTAAAAAAGGATTGCTCTCCCCGCCGGCAGGGCATGGCTGGGGTGTCGAACCCGATCCGGGTTTTGTGAAACACTATACGAGGCGGAATTAAACGATGAGCGACGATTTCCTCATTCAGCACGTCAACGTCAATGTCGATGACCTTGATGCGGCCATCCCTTTCTATCGCGACGTTCTTGGACTGCCGCTGGATGACACGCCCGACCAGGGTTTCCGCTGCCAGTTCTTCAGGATCGGCTCGACGCCTCAGCAAATCCACATGAACGAGATGCGCGACGAGCGCCAGTTTCGCGGTCACTTCTGCCTTGTCGTCCCGGATTTCATGGGCGTGTTCAAGCGCGCAAAGGAACGCCACGCGATCGATCTCCGGGCGTGGGGCAAGGTGCGCCAGCTGCCGAACGGGAAAATGCAAATGTTCGTACGCGATCCATCGGGCAACCTGATCGAGATCGCAAGCACGGCGAGCGAGTCCATTGACCTCGCAGTCTTTCAGGACGACGTCGACAACATCAGGATTGTCGAGCCCCAGCGCGGCATCTATTTCATGGAGCCGGGCGCGAGCGACGGTTACCACAAGACTTCATGATTCTTCTCCTCGAAAGCATGCACCCGGAGGCGGAAGCGCTGCTCGAGCGATGCGAACCGGTATTGCGCGCGACGGATCCCAATGGACCGCAGGCACCGTCATCCGATATCCGTGCGGTACTGACTCGTGGACGTGGCCTGATTACGAAAACCCTGATGGATTCGTTTCCGGAACTTCGCCTGATCGGTCGTGTGGGAGTCGGGCTCGACAATCTCGACACGGCGGAAGCCGCTCGCCGGAATATTCCCGTGATCTTTGCGCCCGGATTGAACGCGCGAACCGTCGCCGAGCACACGCTCGCCCTGATGCTCGACCTGATGAGGCGGATCACTCCATGGGTAAACGCCGGCGCAGAAGGTCGTTGGGAAGATCGCTCCCGCTATCAGGGCGACGAACTTGCGGGATTGACTCTCGGCATTGTCGGATATGGAAGTATCGGCCAGCGAGTCGCCCGCCTGGCGAGCGCGTTCGAGATGCAGGTGGTTGTCGCGGCACGACCCGGCAAGGCGATTGAATGTGAGTATCCGACACTGACTCTGGAAGAATTGCTGGCCACAGCCGATGTCGTCTCGTTGCATCTGCCGCTCACGGAGCAGACAAAAGGCATCATCGGAAGGGATCAGATTGCACGGATGAAGCCGACCGCGTGCATCGTCAACACGGCTCGCGGAGCGCACATCGATCAGACGGCGCTGTGCGAGGCGCTGCTTGCGGGTCGCATCGGTGGATTTGCCGCGGACGTTCTCGAACCTGAACCGCCCGCGCCAGACGATCCATTGCTTCGAAGTCCGCGTGTTTGTATTACGCCGCACATCTCTGCGCTCACGAGCGCGACGTATCGACGAACCTGCCTCTTCATCGCCGAGAACGTCGTGGCTGTTCTCGAAGGCCGCTCTCCCATCGAGCGCTCAGTGTTCCGCCGGCAGTTTTGAGTCTGGCTCTCGCGGTGCTAGACTCCGCCGAAGAACCTCGCGAGAACGATGGAAATATGAAAGCCAGACTCCAGCTCAGCATCCTTTTGGGCCTTTTAGGCCTGCTTGGAATGGCCGGCCGATACGGCGCTCAGGAAAGCACGGGCAAGCCGTCGATTTTTATCTGCGGCGACTCGACAGCGAAAAACTCCGGCAACGGTAAGAGCGGCGCGCCGGTGACCGGGTGGGGCACCCCCATCGCAGGCTTTTTCGATTCCGATAAAGTCGTCATCAAGAATGTCGGTCACGCCGGTACGTCCAGCCGCACCTATTACGAAAGGGACTGGCCTACAGTTCTTCCGCAAATCAGGAAGGGTGATTTTGTACTGCTGGTCTTCGGCATCAACGACGGTTCCACTCCTCCGGGTCTCGGCGACGAGATCACCATGCAAAACAATCAACCCGCACATACCTACGGCTGGTACATGTCGAAGATGGCCACTGATGCGAAGGAGAAAGGCGCGCAGGTCTATCTGCTGACCGTTACGACGCGCAATATATGGACAAATCCGACGGCTAAGTTTAACGATGCGACGCCGGTCGGCCCGCTGCCCGCCGACTACGATCCCAAACAGGATCGAATCGAACGCGGAACAGGAAATGGCCGGTTCACCCAATGGACGAAAGACCTCGGCCGGAAATTGAATCTTCCGGTATTCGATCTCACCAATTTCTGCGCCGACAAGTACGAAGCGCTGGGCCGCGAGAACGTGGACAAGTTCTACAGCGACCACAATCACACCTACGTGCCTGGGGCGGAATTCGTTGCGACTTCCATCGTCTCCGGACTCAAGGCGTTCGAAAACAGTCCGTTTCTTCCGCTGCTTTCTGCGAGAGGCAAATCCGTTGAGACCGCCTCCGCCCGATACGTCATCGATAACCGCGCGCTGATCGAGATTCAGGATGTGCCGCGCAATACACAAATGGGAAGTCCACCGGCCCCGGACGGCGCTCCAGGCAATGGCCGATACTTTCCGCCAACACCTGCAAACCTCTCGCTGCCGACACTGTGGATCATCGGTGACTCGACTGTGCGCAACGGTACGTTGGGCGACGGATCAAACATGCAGCAGTGGGGTTGGGGAGCGCCGATCGTCGCCCACTTCGATCTGACGAAAATCAACGTCGTGAACCGCGCCTTCGGAGGCACCAGCAGCCGCAGCTTTTACACCGGCTTCTTCTGGCAAAACCTGCGGCCGCAAATCCGGAAAGGCGATTTCGTCCTGCTTCAATTCGGGGCCAACGATAATGGTGGAGCCAGCGGCATTGGCGCCCTCCGAGGCACCGGTACGGAAACCGAAAGTGTCGATCGCGCCGGGAAGACAGAAGTCGTCCACTCTTTCGGATGGTACGTGCAGCAGTTCGTAAAGGAAACTCGCGAACAAGGCGGCACTCCGATCGTCTTGTCGCTGACACCGCGCAAGGCATGGACAAGCGACGGTCATTTCCGAAGGGATAACACCACGCATGCGGCGTGGGCTGCCGAAGCCGCGAAGCAGGCTAACGCGCCATTCGTGGACCTTTACGAACTCATCGCGCGGAAGTACGAGATGCTCGGTCCGGAAAAAGTGGATTCGCTCTTCGAGCCCTCAGCAACGGAGAGACTCCATACCGGTTGGGACGGGGCCGTCGTCAATGCGGAAGTTGTGATCGCCGGATTGAAAACGGTGAACGGTAATCCGCTCGGGGCGTACCTACGCGCCCGATAAACGCAAAGGATGAACACCATGAAATTGAAGATCATCTCCATTGTTGTGCTGGCGTTGGCGATGCAAGGTCAGCCCACTTCGGTGAATGTTACTGAAGACAGCAATTCGTTCACGATGTCCAACGGGATCGTGACGGTGCGGATTCTCAAGACGAATGGGGATATCCGGTCACTGCAATACAAGAGCACCGAGATTCTGACCGACAAGTCGGGGCATGCGGGTGGCTACTGGTCTCACGATACGACCGGCGGCAAGTCCGTCGTGACGAAGGTCACGATCGATCCGACGCGCAATGGTGGCGAACGCGCCGAAGTATCGGTGAAGGGAATATCCGGCGGCATCAAGATGGGGCACGGCCCTGGCGCGGCGGCGGATGGGGATTTCCCCGCCGATATTGAAATCAGGTACACGCTGGGGCGCGGGGATTCGGGCGTCTACACCTACTGCATCTTCGACCATCGTCCTGAATATGCGGCAGCGACAATGACCGAGGCGAGGTTCGCAGTGAAGCTCGCAGACTTCTTCGACTGGATGAGTATCGACGCGCATCGCAATAAGTACTATCCCAACGAAATCCCCGGCGAAGACAAATATGTCTATACCGCGCTGCAGTCCGAGAATCGAGCGTACGGATTTTCGTCGACGAAACGTAACGTGGGTTTCTATTTCATCAATCCGTCCGTCGAGTACCTGAGCGGAGGCCCAACCAAGCCGGAGTTTCTCGACCATCGCGATACCACTGCGGTGCAGGCGCCGGTCGTCCTGAATTACTGGCGCTCGAGCCACTACGGTGGCGCCAACGTGACCGTGGCCGCCGGTGAGCCATGGACGAAAGTGATCGGGCCATTTCTGCTGTACATCAATGAAGGACCCGACCCGATCGCGATGTGGCGCGAGGCCCGTACCAGAGCCGACGTGGAAGCAGCGAAGTGGCCCTATGTTTGGGTGGACGCCGGAAACTACGCAAAGCCCACGGAGCGAAGCACGGTCAAGGGGCGGCTGGCCCTGAAGGATCCACTGCTCACGAAGTTCCCCGGCGGAATCATGGTCGGACTGACGCAGGGAACCACGTGGCAAACCGACGCCAAGCACTATCAGTTCTGGGAACGTAGCAACAACGCGGACGGCACATTCACGATCCCGAAGGTCAGCCCGGGTACGTATACCCTGCATGCGTTTGCTGACGGAGTGCTCGGGGAGTTTTCGATGGCGAATGTCACAGTGGGTCCGGGGAAAGCGGTGGACCTCGGCGAACTATCGTGGGTGCCGGTGCGGCGTGGACGGCAGATCTGGGAAGTCGGCGTGGCGAACCGGACGGGCGCGGAATTTGCCGGCGGCGATCGGTTCTTCGAGCCGGATATCACACTGCAGTATCCGAAAATCTTTCCAAACGATGTGACCTATACGATCGGCGAAAGCAAGCCCGCCAGGGACTGGTTCTACGCGCACGTGCCGCACAATACCGATGCGAATGCGAAGGTGGAGCCATTCCGCGGCGTGGTCAGCAATGGGAGGGCGACGCCCTACACGATCCGGTTTCGAATGGACGCAACGCCGCGCGGTACGGCCGTGCTCCGATTGGCGATCACCGGGACGGGAACGCGTGCGATCGACGTGTCCGTTAACGGCAGTCCGTCCGGACAGGTTCAGCTGGGTCCGGGAGACGGTGTCATCACGCGTCACCAGGTGCAGGGTCTCTGGTATGAGCGTCAGTTCGAGTTCGATGCATCGAAGCTGAAGGCCGGCGAGAACACCTTGACGCTGACCGTACCGGCCGGACCTGTTAATAATGGCGTCGTCTACGATTACCTTCGACTGGAATTGGACGAAGCGCGCTAATGAAGTGAGGAAAAGCGCATCGCCCCTCCTGTCCAGGAGGGGCAATTGCAGATCGCTACCTCATCTTCTCCTTCATCCACTGAATCACTCGATCCAAAGTTCCCGCCGGCAGCCGATTGTAGTCCCACGGCTCATCCAGCATGACGTTGTCGGGCGCGTTGTAGAATCGGTAGATTTTCCTCGCCTGTTCAACGGCCAGCTTCACATCCGCGGGCGTCGCATCGCGATCAAACCGTGGCGAGAGGACATAAACGGGTCTCGGCGCGATGGCCGCAATCAGCTCGTCGTAGTCGTAAGGCAGTTGCGATTCCTTACCGGCGAACGCGCCCATGCGCGGCAGAAGATCATGCTCGCGGAAGTACCGGGCGATGCCGCCGGTACCCTTATCCACGGTGTCCGTGCGCATGGGAGTAAATCCATTGAGACTGACTACACCTTTGACACGCGGGTCCAGCACAGCGGTATGCAATGCGATATTCGCCCCCATGGAATATCCGAACAAGTAAATGCGATTCGGATCCACCTGTGTCTCTCTGGACAGCGCGTCGATTCCCGCCAGCGTGTCCTCCACCATATGCCCCATCTGAGACCATCGCGGATACCTGTTGTAGAACGCGGCCGCTTCAATCTGACGCGAACCGTAGCCGGACTGGTCAAACGCGAGCACGACATACCCGGCCTGGGCCAGCGCCAGCACCGGACTGAGATCGTAGTGATAGACCCAGCTATATCCCAGCGAAGAGCTGTAGCCATGCAACCAGATCACTGCGGGAAGCCTGGCGTCCGGGACGGCGTTGTTGGCCGTGAACACGTCCGCCTCGATGGTGCCGAAACCCGACGAACTCGGAAACGTGATCTTCCGTTTAGTCACCTGTTGGACGGCCGCAGCGATCATGCCGTAGGAATTACCCGAGGCCTTTGTGCCATGAATGTCGTCGAATAGCGTCACCCCAGTTCTCGCAACGGTACCACCCCGCGGCGGGGCTGCCGGTTGCGAGATGTCGCCAAGCTTGGGCAGGACAAAGGGGATGGCGAGTGTGAGAGGAATTTTCTCTCCCAGCATCCACTCGACGGACCTGCGGATTTCTGCCGATTTCTTCTCCCAGTCGGATATCGATGCGATTGAACCAATCGCTTTGCCGCGACGGGGCGCCTCTGTGTCTTTGACCTGAGCGTGCCACCTGTCGTAGTCCCAGGGAAAAACATACTCATTGACCCACTTCGTCTGGGATCTGCCGAATTGAAAGTCGAGCCAATTCATGGCTGCCTGCACATCGTTGGCGCCGTGATATCCGGGGCTGTGCATGATGCCCAGCGCATCGGTCTTTCCCAGCAGATCATACGTGCGATGTGCCGAACGAAACGCCTGCTCCATGGGCCAGGGCTGGCTCACTTCATCGTTGTTGCCATAAGTAATCAGCACGGCCCTTGGAGCGACCATCGCAACAAGCAGGTTGCCATCGACCGGCAGTCGATCTTCCCTTCCTGAAAAGAATCTCAGTCGAGGGACAAACCATGTCGGAAAATTCCGCGTGGTGCTTTCAATGCTTTCGCCGAAGCCACGCTCGCTGCCAAGACGCCAGGGCATCACGCCGCCGACGCCGGTGCTGCCCGGAATGACGGCCGCGATACGCGGATCGAGAATGGCGGCGACCAGGGCCATCTTGCCGTCACGCGAATATCCGTTGAGAGCGATGCGCTGCTTATCCACCTGCGGCAAGGTGTAGAGATAGTCGACAAGCATCTGCGCCGACCACGCCCGGCGAGGGAGATCGGCGAAATCATGTTCCGGGTAGAGAGGCACGTAGGCATTCGCATCATTCTGAGCGTCATTACCGGCAAAACCGGCTGCGATATAACCGCGTGCGAGTGCAACGCCTCCGAATCCGCCGGTCCCCGGAGCGTTGATGCTGGGGCTGATCATGACGGGAAATGGTCCGTTTCCTGCGGGAATCGTGATGGTGGCTCGAAGTGTGGCCTTTCGATCAGGTCCGAATTCCAGGCGAAGGTTGCGTGTGACCTGGCCGTTCGCGGTGTTCTCGTTGAGGATGACAACGTTGGCGAGTTTCGGTTTCGGCGGGAAAGTACCCAGGTCGTACTTCTGCGCCAGGGCGTCAATCTCAGTGCGGCGCGCCCTCCAGTCTGCGGACGTTTTCACCATCCGCCCATCACTGAATCTCAGCGGGTCGGGAAGCCCGTTGATTCGCGGCAGTGCGTCAAAGTCCGGCGGCAACTCGCCCGTACGCTGCAACCACTCGCTGAATGACGGAACCGCAGGCAGCATCTGAACGAGTTTTTCGAGATAGACCTTGCGCTCCTCCCTCGTCATTGCCGTCGCACCGAGACCCATCGCCAGCAATAGTACAAATGCCAGGAGGCGCGTTTGCCGTTTCATTGTTGCTCCCTGTTTTCCCAAGCGAGATTGTGTCCCCGGTAATCTGCCGAGTCGTACCGGCTTTGTCAACTTTCTCGGGGGTCGGTATGCATAGCCGTTAGGCCGTGTTCAGCGACGGGCCCAGACAGAGCCGTCTCTCCATGAGAGCGACTTGCCGCCATTCTTCAACTCGGC
>Ga0184628_10000731_pt1 | contig 16980 bp, 15 predicted proteins | sample PLM4_5_b1_FD_133149 | JGI IMG/M metagenome (GOLD analysis project Ga0184628, IMG submission 133149) | Groundwater sediment microbial communities from an aquifer in East River, Colorado, USA - PLM4_5_b1 | ecosystem: Environmental > Terrestrial > Soil > Riparian zone | place: USA: East River... | reverse complement strand
TCCGGACCTGACGCGCATTGTGAAACCGGGCGGGGCGGATTTTGGTGTCGCACCGGAACAGAATTTTACGTACGTGGCGGCGATCAAACCGAAGGTGGCATTCGTGCTGGATATCCGGCGGCAGAACCTGCTTGAGCTGCTGATGTATAAGGCGCTGTTCGAGATGTCGCCGAATCGAGTGGAATTCGTTTCGCGGCTGTTCTCCCGTCAGAAGCCGGTGGGATTGGCTGCAAATGCCTCGGCCGAAACAATATTCAAAGCCTTCGATCAGATGAAAGGCGATCCCGAGCTGCACAAACAGACCTTTCAGGCCATCAAGGACCGGTTAAAGCAGCGTGGCTTCAAGCCCGTCGGCGACGATGAAGAAAAAATCGACTACGTGTTTAATGTGTTTCTGCGTGGGGGACCGCGGATGGACTACACCTACGCGAGTGTATCGCCAAACAACGGCCTTCCCAGCTACTACAACCTGATGGTTGCAACCGATGGCCGGGGGAAGAACTGGGCGTACCTGGATACGGAGGAGCGCTACGAATACGTTCGCCAGATGCAACAGAAGAATCTGATTATTCCGCTCGTCGCAGACTTCGGTGGCACGAAGACGATTAAGGAAATTGCGAAGTATCTGAAGGAGCACGGCTCCGTGGTTTCGGTGTTCTACATTTCGAATGTCGAGGATTACCTGGAGAATTCGTGGAACAACTACAGAGCCAACCTTGCAGCGCTACCTGCGGACGACTCGACATTGTTGATTCGATTTCTTCCCCGCGCCAACACCGTCCTCGCCCGAATTCCAGATCTGACTCCCCGCTGGCCTGGAATCTACTGGCACTAGGAAAAGGCATCTTTTCTCCTACTGCCGGGTCTTTTCCAATCGGATGACGATTTCCCACGTAATCGGGCCGTCGACTTTCAAAGGCGCCTTCTGCAGATCGATGGTTCCGTACTGCATCGACTTCAGCGTGTATCCCGCAGGCATGTTTCGCACGGATATCCTGTGCTCCCCATCGGGTACGGTCAGAACCAGTGGCGTGGGGCTCCCTGAAGATGCTGATGAGGAAACAACCGATCCTGCTCCGCTCGTGGCATTGAGCGTTATTGCCGGGATAATCGAATTGTCTGCCGCGCCTTCGACCAGTACGTGAGCGCCGATTGAGAACAGCCGCGGGTAGTTGATGACAAGGTTCGCGACATCGTTGTTTCCCACGCTGACCTGTGCCGAGACCACGTGACCGCTCAGGCTGAGCCGAGCGGAGTAGTTCCCGGGAAGAATGTCGGTGAAACCGAACGAGCCATCGGGAGCTACCGGAGATTCCACCCCCGTCCCCAGATTTCCGCCCTGCAGCACGACGCGGACGCCTTGCGTGGTCAACAATCCGGTCACTTTACCGCTGATGTTGTGCGGCTTCACCGTCGTTGCGTCCACGGCGATCGCGATCTCCGCCGTATCGGTCAGCGCAACGCGCATGGGATTCTTCAGCAGATCCACGGAACCGTAAGTAAAGGAATCCACGGAGTACCCCGCCGGCAGAGAACTGGGCACTATGGAAATTGCGCGCTCCCCCTCCGGCAAAGTGACCTTGAAATTTCCATCGGGTCCCACGTTGGTTGGAACAGAAACGGTTCCTGATGCAGCGGAAATGACCACCCCTTGCGATATGGTTATCGCGGCCGGAGCGTTCGCCGCAGGCGCGGCAGCCCCGTTCGCCAGCGAGAAAATGACACGTGGCACCGGCACGGTACCGCGAATTGTGATTTTGCCGCTGACTTCCTTAGTGGCGGGAATGCGCACTTCGACATTCGCAACATCCGTGGTACCCACCGTTATCGGCGTCGCGGGGGCCAGTACCACCGCGGGAACGGTACGGGCCGTATAATTTCCCGGCAGTACCATTGGAAATTCGAACTGGCCATCCCGGCTCACGGGTGCATTCAGCAATTCGAGTATTGGTGTTCCGCTCAGACTGACGCTCGTTGCAGAGCCGCCGATGACGCGTCCGCTGACCCTGACCCAGGGTGGTGGTGACGAAACGCCAAGAGTGATCGAGATCGTCGGCGATCCCGGAGCGATCTTGAAAGTTTGATTCATCGCGTCCACTGCACCTATGGTTGCGGACTTCAGGGAGTAACCGGCGGGAAGCCCATTCACTGTCAATTTGTATTCGCCCGCAGCCATCGACGCCGTGAATGAGGCTGCAGGTACGAGGGTGGGATTTGGGCCTGTCGCGTCCACACGCGTGAATACAACCTGGAATCGCGGCCTCGGGCCGTTTCCTTCGACCGTCACACTCCCTGCCACGTCCACTGATAGCGGTATAACGACACGAAGATCGCTGACATCCTTGTCGCTGACAACCACCGTCATCGGCGACATCGTGACTCTCGGTCCGACAACGAGCTGATAGGTTCCGGGTCGGACGCTGGGAAATGTAAATGTTCCGCCGGCTCCGATGGTGACGATCGACGCTGAGGGGCCGCTGATGCGGACCTGATTCGCCTGCGTAGCTGCCGAGGCAGGATCCTGCTTATCCTCGCGCACGACGGTTCCGCTCACTTTGAAGGTTGCGGCCTGCGGTGATGCCGCAAGAAGAAGTGCCAACAACAGTCCATGGATCATGCTGCCTCCCTTGAATTCACGAAAGTCCTAACCTAGGACGTTCATGGAACAGATACGGTTGACACATCAGGGCATTTCGCTCAGGGGGCGTCGATCGGCAGAATAAGAGCGGAAAGGCGGGAAATCAACATCCGCAGGTCAGGCGACAACGGTCAGGGTTTTGGTGCGGCGGTTTTTGATTGTTCCATGACAAATCTGTGCTGTTCCTGTTGAGTGGCGAGAGAGGGCACGCCCAGTTCGCGCCTTAACGAATCACTAATGAGGCTGCGGTTAAAAGGTTCCTGCGTCGCGTCTTTGTCGGACTTGAACTGCGTTCCATAGATCTGGGGTTTTCCTACAGATAGCAGATATCGATCCAATGTCGCAGTCCCTATCCACAGGGCGGTCGCATCGCCCTTTGCAACGGCAATCGAGGCCAGAGTGTGAGCCAGCAGGTAGTCGTCCGGTGTGCTGCCATGCTGGAAAATGAATGCGGCCCTTTTGAAGTCCTCAGAAGTATGAAGTTGCCCATCGGCGAGAAGCTTTGCCGTTTGCTGCCGCCGTTCGGAGTCCGCCTTGTTGAGCACAATCCACTTGTCCGGTGTCAGGTCTCCGGCATTCTGGCGTGGCTTTTGATCTGCCTCGAAGATCTTTTGCATTTCCGTATTGGACACCGTGTTCTCTTCCAGAGTGTAGGATCGCTGAGCGTCCCAGTTCCTGGAGACTGCAGCGGCGGACCCACTCGGGACTCTGGCGATTGGCCATGCTTCGAATGGAGTATCGATAATCCTGAGAGATGCCTGGTCCTTTCCAGTGAGGGCCAATTCGTAATTGCTCGTATCGTCCTTATCCTTTGGATCTGCAGTAGAGAAACGCAGGCGATCATCCTTGATGGATGCGCTCGTGATTGTTTCCTTTATCTCGTTCGAGCCGATTTGCGAAAAACGGAATCCCGTCGAATCCACCTGAAAGTGATCCGGTAGAGCCAGAGTTCCGATAACTTTGTCGCCCTCTTCGGTTAATGCGAGGACCATGAATGTTTCCCCGCCGAGTCGCATTGTCCAGGTGCCACCGAATTTCTTCGGAGAGGGCATTGCTGGGTTGCAGGCTGTTGCGAAAAGGACGTACCCCATCATCAGGGCAAGGCGAATACTCTTCATCGAACATTTCCCCTCTCAAGTATTGCGCCCCACTTTATCGCATTTCAGTGCGTCCATCTCGGGGAATCATTTGGCCTGAAAACTGCCGGATCGCACTTTGGAAATCAATCGGGGCCTGCTTTCGCCGATTTCCGACGTTGTGCAATACAGAACCGCACAACGGAATGAATTTGCCGACAATGCAGAGACTGAACGTTGATTTAGGCCACAAAGGAGCCTCCATGTTTAAACAGAATTGCGGCCGGTTGTTGGTTATGACAGTTTGTTTTGCTCTCGCATTTCCGAACTTTGGACAAAACAATCCCCCACAAAATCCCCCACCAGTAGCGCCAGCGGAACCGACGCCGGATATACCAGCCGATCCGCAGCCGCGTGCTCCGGAGGATCCGCATAACCCGCCCGCCCCGCGACCACCAGCCCCGAAGCCAGGGGGACCGTTCGATCCGCGTCCAGAAGGACCGTCCACACCGTCGCCAGACAGGCCATCCGACCATTTACCAACGGTGCCGTCGGATCCGCAGCCGAGTTCTCCTCCGAAATAACGGTCGTCCGACGAGAGGAATGTATCAATGGAAACGAACAAGAACGTGAGAAAGCTGATTGTTTCAGAGTGGATGACGCTGGATGGCGTCTTTGACGTGTCTACGATGAAGGAATGGTTTGAACCCTTCGACAGCACGGACCGGCAGAACTACATCAGAGAAAACGTAATGACATCTGGTGCTTTCCTCATTGGACGAGTGACCTACGAAATGTTTGCTTCGTACTGGCCAAATCAGAAGAACGATGAAATGGGGATCGCGGACAGGTTGAACAACGCGCCGAAGTATGTCGTGTCCTCAACGTTGATGAATGCGGAATGGAATAATTCAACGATTATCGGGAAGAACGTTGTTGAAGAAATTACGAAACTGAAACAGCAGCCTGGGCAGGATATTATGGTGTTCGGTAGCGCCAGCCTCGTCCGATCCCTCATGAAAACCGATCTTATCGATGAATACCGATTCCTGGTCCACCCGATTGTCATGGGAAGTGGAAAGCGTTTCTTCAAAGAAGAAATGGTTACAACGAAGCTGAGGCTTGCCAAAACCAAGACGCTCAATCTGGGAGTTATGGTGGATTGCTATCAGCCCCTGAGAGTGGAACAAAACTTAGCGCAAGTCCAGGCCGCGAGAGGCGGCAGACAATGACGAACTTCAATCGAATATTGTAGAAACCGGCGGTAGGTGCCGTTCGTCTCCAGACTTCTCAGGCAGGGACTATTCAGTTTTCGCGCTCAAATGAAAGATTTGATTTCAGAAGAAACTCTCATTGTTCTCGGTATCCTGTCCGGTGTCTTCTTTATCGGATCTTTGATTGCTATTCCCATTCTGCTCGTTCGGATGCCTGTCGATTATTTTGATGAGCGCCGCCCGCGTGGCAGGATCCGAACGAACCATGTGGTACTTCGAATCGCCGTCGATGTTTTCAGGAATTTGATCGGAATAGTGTTGGTTCTCGCCGGAATCGCGATGATCGTCCTTCCTGGCCAGGGCCTCCTGACCATTCTGCTCGGCCTGTCGCTCGTGGATTTTCCAGGAAGGAACAAGCTGGAACGACGAATCTACGGACGCCCTGTCGTTCTCCGGACTATCAATTCCATTCGTGCGAAATTCGGAAAGCCGCCACTTGCGACTTAAGAGCATTCAGCGCATCTTGCAGCCATTAAGCATAGCCGGAGAGTTTTCTATCGGAAAGTGTCGCAGCCTGCGATGGTGCCGCCGTCAAATCCTGTCTTGAACCACCGCACCCGCTGTTCTGCGGTGCCATGGGTGAAGCTTTCCGGTACCACATAACCGCGGGACCGCTGCTGCAGTTTGTCATCTCCAATCATGCTGGCTGCACCGAGGGCTTGTTCAACATCTCCTGTTTCCAGAAAGCCACTTCCTTTCGCCTGTTCGCGTCTTTGTGTGTTGATGGCCCAGACTCCGGCCAGGCAATCCGCCTGCAGTTCTACCTTTACCGAAATCGCATTCGCCTGGGTTTTACCGCTTTGTCTCTGCGCGGCCTCGGCCTTTTCTGAAATCCCAAGTTGGTTCTGGACGTGATGCCCAATCTCATGGGCGATAACGTAGGCTTCCGCGAATTCGCCGGGCGCGCGAAATCGATCCCGGAGCTCCTGGAAAAACGAAGTGTCCAGATAGACTTCCCGATCTGCCGGGCAGTAGAAGGGGCCCATGGCTGCCTGACCAAACCCGCAAGCTGTGTCGACTTCTCCTGAATAAATTACCAGTTTGGGGGCGCGGTACATTCGACCCTCCTTTTGGAAGATTTCAGACCAGGTATCCTCCGTATAGCCCACGACGGTTCGAATGAATTGTTTGCTGGAGTCCCCTTCGGGGCCTGGAGCGGCGCTATCAATAGTGGTGTCGGCTTCATCAGATCCGCTGTTTATCAAACTTCCGGGATCGACGCCGAAGTACAACCCGATCAATACCAAGACAATGGATCCGATTCCCCCGCCAATGATTCCGCGGCCCCGACGCATCCCGGACCGATCCTCGACATTCGTGCTTTCCCGACGTCCTCTCCAAAGCATGGAATCCTCCTCCTCGTGCACTTCAATTAACATTGAAAGTCCGCTGGGCGGAAAATCGCCGTATCCCCTATATCAAGTATTCTGAAACCTCCATCAAGACTTGTCTGTTCAATATGCAACACTCTCGAGGCGATTCGCGGCAGTCGGTTTGTGGTTGTGCGAATGGATTCTCGTCTTCGATGGTCGCAGAGTGGAATCACTCAACGATTGTCGGGAAGAACGTCGTTGGAGAAATTGAAACAGCTGGGAGCGGAGCAGAGCACACCGCAAGCGCAGACCGCGCAAGGCGGCAGACATTGCGATATCGATGTGAATCTAGCGGACCAACTATCTTATCGAAACGAATTTGCGATAGCGCAGGGTGCTGATCCCGGCTATTGCGATGAGTCATACGTTACGGATGTGGCAAAGGCGCTTATCGGAGCGGCCAGCAGTCCGGCAACGAGTAATATCAGAATTCTGTTTTTCACAGTGACGTCCCTTCGATGTTGTACCCGTTCCCATTTCCATAAATCCTGGGGGACGTTAAGTTGAACCTCGCTGTTTTGAGGCTGAACAAAGTGATGTTGTTGAAGCTAATTCAGCGGCAGATTTCTACCGCTGGCAGTCAACCATCCGGATGACTTTGTGTCCAATCAATATCGTCCTCAAGACTACGCGAACGGATTTTCGTCGGCGCTGGGGCCATAGATCGATGGAACGGGGACATCGAGAATGCGGAGATAGACGGATAGCTGGCCGCGATGATGATAAAGATGGTTCATCATGACGGAGCGGAGGAAGGTCACTCGCGGCATGGACATAATGGCTTTACCGTTACGGGTCAGGCTCCAGGTTGCGGCGAGGCGGGCGTCATCCATTTTGTGAAGGGATTCTTTGGTGGCGGCCAGGCTTTTGGAAAAAGTGTCCAGGACCTCCTGAAGATTTTTCGGCTGAGCCTGATTGAATCCGGGCGCCTCGAAGCTGTCCGGCGTGGCCGCGGCGGATATGCCGGCGGGAACGGACGCAATGTGCAGTGCCAGCTGCCCAAGTGAGAAAGACTTCGGGTGAGGTTTCCATGCAAGGTTGTTCGCCGGTACACGTTCGAGAACGCGTTTTGTAGTTTGCGATTCTTGTTCGACTTCCATCCATAAGGTTTCTGCAAGAGTCATAAAATCTCCCTTCAAGTTTTCTATTGAACCGCGGACGAACTCCGAATTGGAGATTCGGCCCGGGTCTTGATTTTCGAAATGATGTGGTCCCAGCCGTGAGAAACGCCTTTACGCTGATCGTCGGTGAGCAGGCCGAGTGCGGTATGCCGGAACGTGATGAGAGTGCCGCCCGGCTCTTCGGTCAGGCGATATTGCAAATTGGATACGAATGGCGAAGAGGCGAAGAGCGGGCCGGTGAATTCGAGCAGGGTTGGCCGTTTGATGGCCTGAACGGTAGCCCAGAAATGTCCGTTGGAATTGCCGAGGTCGCGGAACCAGCGCCCGCCAGGCCAGGGTTCGAGCTTCATTGGCATGGGGTTGCCGTCGGGCGTTTCATTGAAGGGGCCGAGCTGATCGAGTATGGCTTCGAATGTCTTGTCGAGGGGTGCCTTGACGTGGATTTCCTGAGTAATGTTGAGCAGCAGGTCTTCCACGGATTTGATTGATGTCGTCATATATCCCTTTCTGATTCGTTATGAATTCTTTTCGGCGCGCTCCTTGATGCGGAGAAGCTGATGGCTCCACAGCCGCTCGAAGGTGCGAGTCCATTCATGCAGCGGGCGGAGCGCCGCCGCTTCGGTGCGGTAGAGCATGTTCTGACCGTCCCGGCGGACCGAGACCAGGCCCACCTCCTTTAACACGCGAAGGTGCTTGGAGACGGAAGGCTGTCCCATGCCGAGTCCGTCTACAATTTCGCCAACCGACCGTTCCTCAAATGCGAGGAACGTCAGAATGTCGCGTCGACGAGGTTCAGCAACAGCATTGAAGACGTCGGAGGTGGTGGTTGCTCGAGGCATACGGTTAATATATACCCATATGGGAATATGTAAAGCGGAAAATTTGCGCTCCAGGAATGGACGTGCGTCCATTCAACAGATGTCCCTGCTCTGCGGCTTCGCGCTCGTACGATACATCTGGAAATCTGAAACACAGCTTCGGTGTTTTCGAAAGTGAAGGTCCGCTATAATCCCGCCAATTGTCAGGAGGTTGAAATGAAGTGGACTCTCTGTGGTGTGCTTCTTGCGGTTGTGGCAACCGGTGTCTTGTTGGGAATGTCGTCCGTGCAGTCGTCGCAATCTGGGGCATGCGGGCCCTCCGGAGGATTGAATTTCATTTGCGGACTGCAGGCCGTCGAGGATCTGGTGCTCGTTCCAGGGACGCGCTGGCTGATCGGAAGCGGGATGAGCGCCGGCAGCGGTTTGCACCTGATCGACACACAGGCCAAAACCGCGCGCAGTTTCTTTGGTTCTGGTGTTTCCACAACTCGTGCGGACAAGACCAAATTTGCAGGCTGTCCCGGACCGCCGGATCCAAAGCAAGTGGTGCTTCATGGTTTGAGTTTGCGCCCCGCGCAAGCCGGGCTGTACACGCTCTACGCCACGAACCACGGGGGACGCGAGTCTGTTGAAGTCTTTGAGGTGGATGCGCGAGGCTCCATTCCATCTACCGTATGGACCGGATGCGTGCTGCTGCCTGACAAGCTGGCAGCCAACAGCGTTGCCGCGTTTAGCGACGGGACACTCGTCGCGACCGTGCTCACGCTGCCTGGCAGGACTTTCGAAGATGTATGGGCCGGTCGCAACACCGGCGTCGTTTTGATGTGGACACCCGGATCGAAAGACTTTCGCACACTGGCAGGTACTGAACTTCCGGGAAACAACGGTATCGAAACGTCGCAGGACAATCGTGAGTTTTTCGTCGTCTCCACCGGGCTCAAACGAATTGTGGCATTCTCACGTGACAATCCGTCGAAGCCGCTGCGTACGGCTCAGCTCAAGGAGTTTGCGCCGGACAACGTTCGGATGGTCGGCGATCGTTTGATGACTGTCGGAATGATCGATGATGAACGATCCTGTGGTGGAGCTCCGAAGAAACCCGCGGACATTCAATGTCCACGAGGCTGGGTAGTCGATGCAATCGATCCCAAGACAATGGCGATTACCGAAGTGGCGCGAGGGCCCGCGGCTCCACCTTATACGGGATCCGCAACCGCCATTCCCGTCGGCGATACCTTGTGGCTGAGCTCCTTCACGGCCGATCGCATCGCTTACCGCGCGCAGAAGGCAAAGTGATCGTCACTCGCGGGAGACGCCGTTATCCAGGTGGGGGAACCTGCAGCTCTTGAGTCTGACAAAAAGTGCGGTACTCTTTTCTGCCGCCAGCAAGTCCAAAACGCCTTAGCGCAGGATTCAAACCGTAAGGAGAGTCTAGAATCCTGTCGCGACGCTGTCGGGGCAACTGAATTGGAGATAGAATCGCTTCTTATGAAACCACGTCTCCTCACCATTGTTTTCGGATTGGTATTGTCTTGCATGGCTGCGCAGGCGCATCACTCGATTTCCGGGGCGTACATTACAAGCAAGGAGATCACTGTCGAAGGAATCGTCAGGGAATTTCATTTTGTGAACCCTCATCCATTCCTCGTAGTGGAAGTCCGGAATGCGAATGGGATGGTACAAACGTGGCGGCTCGAGATGGACAACAGGTCTGAGCTTTCCGAAGTGGGAATGAAGAATTCGACTTTCAAGTCCGGCGATCGAATTGTCGCCAGCGGCAATCCTGCGGCAACGCAGAAGGAAAGTCTGTACATTCGCAAGCTCGAGCGTGCCTCGGATGGTTTCCAATACGAACAGATTGGTTCCAGCCCCGTAATCAAATCAAAGCCGCGATAGGTACAGCGCTATTTTTCTTACTTGCATGTCACCGTGTAGTCGCTCTCGGCCTGCGTCTTTACGGTGACGACTTGCACGCAAGGAAGTTCCTGCAACGCTTTGGAGCGAAGCGCAGTGGGTCAACTTGAATTCAGGCGCTCAGATTGCCCTCCTGAGTCAGGAGGGCAGCATGATCGAGACGAAGTCGAGATCGTGCGAGAGGTGCTTCCCATTGCTGCACACTGACAAATGTTCCCCACGGAACCACCCCGGCGCTTCGCGCCACCCCTCCTGACTCAGGAGGGGAATTCCATTCGTTGAATTCAAACTGACCCACTACCGAGCGAAGCGTACGGGGAGTATGGGTGGACCCGTGGAGCGCACTGCTGTATGTTGTGCAAAACGGATTGCACAATGGAATGTCCGTTAGGAGGATGGCAGAAACGGCGATGAAGGCAACGAGTTCGATCATCGTCAGGCTTGCTTTCATTCTCTGTATCGGTGTCTGCTTCGGCGCGGCCTGGGGATGTGGCCCACGTCCTGCATCCCAGATTCCGTCAGTCCCGCCTCCAACGCTGAACCCTCCACTTCAATCTGCGCGTGTGCCGGCGGCCACAAACCTTCCACCGGATGTATCGCCGCCTGTTTCGACGGCTGCAGCGGCCGCGGTTGACTGCGGATTGTTTCCCGACCATGGTGAATCCACCGAAGCCATCTCCACTGTTGGGCTTGCCGAGCGGGTGGATCCAGCCCATGCCCCACATCCGTCGAACGAGAGCGAACGAATGCTGTTCCGCCAGTTGTATGAAACGTTGATCCGTGCGGACTGCCAGGGTAATGCGGTACCGGGTTTAGCGGTATCCTGGCGCCTTAGTGCTAATGGAGCCAGTGGGAATACATGGATCGTTACATTGCGCCAGAACGCCCGGTTCTCCGACAACGCGCCGGTCACGGCGACGGACGTGGTGTCGAGTTGGATGAGCGTCGGAGTTGGAAGGGGCAATGGAAGCGAATTGCGTCCGGAGGTCCTCCGGCTTGTCCGATCGATTGTTGCGGTGGACGATCGAACACTCGAAATCACATTCCAAAGCGGCCGCGCCGACGCCGTTCTGGCGCTCGCCCACACGAATCTTGCAATTGCTACCCCCGTCCCCGGATCTCCATGGCCGCTTGGTACGCGAGATGTCAGGATCGATTCCACCAGTTCGTCCGTGATCACGCTGATTCGACTCCCGGAGAACGTGTCCATTCGATTTCTCGTCACTCCCGGCCGTGACGGAAGGGATTTCCTGGATCAAGGTGTCGATCTGCTTCTGACACGGGATCCTCGGACGTTGGACTATGCGGCCACCCTCCCACAGTTTCAAATGGCGCCGCTGCCGTGGCAACGGACGCACGTGCTTCTCACGCCGGGACGAGTTCCCGTGACTTCGTTCTCGGTCGAAGAACGCCAGGCTCTTGCTCGCGATTCCGTTCGAGGTCCGGCGCGCGGAGCCGAAGGTCCCTTCTGGTGGGAATCGTTGTCGGATTGCGAGGGCCTCGGACCACAAACTCCAGTTCTGCCGCCGCCGGCGACTGTCCGCATCGTCTACGACGCGGACGACGGCGCCGCGCGCGAACTGGCCGAGCGATTTGTCGGCATTGGAAAATATCCTCGCGCAAACGGTCTAACCGGCGAGGCTCTGTCCCAGGCACTGCGTCGCGGGAACGAGTCCGCTTACATCCTGTCGCTGGATCGGCGTCCGCTCGACCCTTGCCGGGAAATGCAGGTGCTTGAGAGCAACGCAGGATGGATCGACCCTCAGACCATCGTTCCGCTGGTGGACACACGCCTTCAGGCGATCGTGCGACGTGGGCGCTCCGCCCTCACCACCGACTGGGACGGGGTGCTTATCGGGAAATGAGAAACTGATTCATGATGCTGCGCACTCGCATGCTCCTGGCGTTTGGCGTCGTCGTTCTGATCCCGCTTGCTCTACTGGCATTCGGACTTCGGTACGAAATGACCCGCCGGCTTTCAGACGAGTACCAGGTCCGCGTCGATAGAGTTGTCGCGGTGATCCAGGAAGACCTCCGGCGCGGAAGCGCCGATGTTAGTGTACGGCTCGCATCTTTAAAGGCTGCGCTCGTGAACGACAACCGGTTCCGTGCTGCCGCGGTTGGCGGCGGCGAGTCGGATCGGAACTATTTGCTCGACTATGCGGGATCGGCGATGCGCCTCACCGGTCTGTCGATGTTGCAGATCGAAGACGAAGACGGCCGCATCGTGAGTTCCGGGCACTTCAGGAATGAACACGGTCGCGTGGAGGCAGGTTTGTCGGAGGCGTTGGCTGCGACGTTGAAGAATTCACCCAACGACGTCGCACTGGTGACAACACGACTACCCGAAGGTGAATTCCTCTCGGTTGTACGCAGCGAAACCTTGCAGCTTGGCGGCCGGACGTTCACGCTCATCGGTGGCACCGCCGTCGATGAATCGTTTCTGACGCACCTCGCCCGCGATCGCACGATCGTCGTATCGCTGACCTATCCGGGAGGCGGATTTTCATCGGAGTCCGGACAGGAAAGCGCAACCGATGCTGCCGTTGGTACGCAGGAGATTCCGTTGATACGAATTGGAAGCTCGGGGTCGTTTGAAGTTTCGACCGCTCGCCTGCAGGTGACTCAGTCTCTTGCACCGTTGCGGGATCTTCAGCGCCGCGTGGATTCCTGGTTTCTGATGACTGCTGTGAGCGCTGGAATCGCCGCGCTTCTGCTGGGCGTGTGGCTGTCTTCCCGGATCAGTAAACCTCTCGCCGACCTTGCCGCGAAGACGGCCGTACTCGACCTCGATCGCCTCGACGTGCGCTTCGGCGGAGGTACCGACGAAGTCGGGTCTCTCTCCCGTCTTCTGGGTGACCTTGCGTCGCGTCTTCGAACAAGCACAGCCCGCGTGCGCGATGCGGAAAGACGCGCCACCGTCGGCGATCTGGCTCGCCAGATCAATCACGACATCAAGAACGGTCTCATCCCGCTTCGCAACGTGATCCGTCATCTGGAGCAGGTTGAAAAGGACGAACCCGCTTCTCTTCCTTCTGTATTCGCCGATCGGCGCCCCACCGTCGATGCCAGCATTGTGTACCTGGAGACTCTTGCCACCAGCTACCAGCGACTTTCACCGAACCTCGTCCGGCGTGATTGCAACGTGAATGCGCTGGTCGCCGAAGTCGTTCGCGCCGAGCAGGGGCGTGACCGCGCGGAGTTCACAATAAACCTGCAGCCGAATCTCCCAACGGTCTCCGGTGATCCTATCGCATTGCGGCGCATCCTTGAGAATCTCACGGTGAACGCGGTAGAGAGCCTGGAGTCGAAGCCTGGGCGAGTCAGCGTTTCGACGGAGACTGTCGAACGAGACAACGATCGAGACAACGGACGGCGAGTCCGGATCACGATCGCCGACACTGGTCGCGGAATGTCCAGGGAAGAGGCCGGCCGGATATTCAATGATTTCTATACGACGAAGGAAGGCGGTACCGGTCTTGGTCTTTCCATCGTGCGGCGGCTGGTCATGGATCTGGGCGGCGCAGTTTCCGTCGAGAGTGAGCCCGGCAAAGGAACGCGCATTGTGGTCGACATTCCTTCAGGTAATCTGGAGCACAAATGACAACGCAGGTTCTGGTGGTGGACGACGTACCGGCAATGGCCCAGCAATACGCTTACGACCTGAGACGTGTGGGGAAATTCGACGTGCTTGTCGCTGCCGGTGGCGAAGAAGCTCTCGACCTGCTGGCCCGTGAGCCGATCGACTGCGTTGTGCTCGATCTCGAGATGCCGGGTACCGATGGCTTCGCAGTGTTGCGCAGTCTGCAGCAGCGTGGCATCGAAACGCCCGTCATCGTCTACACCGGAGCGGGCAGTTACGAACGCTGCGTGCAGGCCGTCCGTCTTGGCGCTTATGGGTTCGTCGACAAAGCGGAACCCATCGAACGGGTCGTTCAGGAGATCGAAAATGCGGTATCTCGCGGGCGCATGGCGAAAGAGCTTCGGTCGTTGCGCTCACGATTGGACGGCGAGACGTCGCTTATCGGCGATAGCGCGCCCATGCGGGCGCTTCGTTCCGCTATCGCGCGAGTGGCATCGGTTCCGAGCGGGGTGCTGATAGTCGGTGAAAGCGGTTCCGGTAAGGAACTGGTGGCGCGTGAGCTGCACCGCCAGGGACCCGGCGCGAAAACTCCGCTAGTCGCCGTGAACAGCGCGGCGCTGCCGGAGCAACTCATTGAGAGCGAACTGTTCGGCCATGAGCGCGGTGCATTCACCGGTGCGGACCGACTACGCAGAGGCGCGTTCGAGACGGCGGCCGATGGAACGTTGTTTCTCGATGAAGTCGGAGAACTGCCGCTTCCGGCACAGGCTAAACTGCTCCGCGTTCTCGAAGACCGGCAGGTGACGCGGCTCGGCGGCAGCCGGGCCATTGAGATCGCGGCCCGCGTCGTCGCGGCGACGCACCGCGACCTGGAAAAGGAAGTCGAAGCGGGGCGCTTCCGTCAGGACCTGTACTATCGTCTCAACGTCCACACGCTACGGGTGCCACCGCTTCGCGAGCGATTGACCGACATTCCGGCGCTTGTCGATCCGTTGCTTCGCTCGATTGCCGAGCGCCTCCGCGTGCGGCCAAAGACTATTACGCCCGACGCACTGGGGATACTCGCGGATTACGACTGGCGGAAGAATAACGTTCGTGAACTTCGAAATTGTCTGGAGCGGATGATGATCGCGTCCGACGCTGCCGTCATCGACGTTTCAGATGTCCCTCCAGAATTTCAGGGAGAGGATCGCGACGACGTTTCCGATCCGTCGGCTGCACCTGGAACATTGAAGGGATTGAAGGCCCAGGCCGAACGCCAGATTGTTCTCGCCGCGCTGGAGAAGCACCTCTGGCAGGTTACTCGAACGGCGGAGTCGCTTGGCCTTGCAGACCACTCGAGCCTTTTGAAGATCATGCGCCGCCATGGACTCAGCAAAGGATCGAACCGCGATACGTAGCGATTCGTGATTTGTGTCCGGCTGGACACGATAGATAGAAACACGTGTCCGGTCGAACACGAATATCGCGGCGCTGATCCACGCCCTCCACTCTGAATATGTTGGCAACTCATTGAGATCCATTTCATTAGAGTCCAGTCGTGCAGCACGCTGCAGTGTGGCCACTCGCTTGCGTTATTGGCTTTCAAAGATAGGTCGCGATAAAGCGGCCCATCGCCAAGAGGAGGCCATATGACACGCAATGGAAAGATCACAGCAACCCTGCTCGTAGCGGCAATAGCCGCCGTCGGTTGCTCCAAAGACAAAACATCACAGACCAACAACCAGGAAGCGCAACGCTCCGCGAAGGTGCTGCCCGTTTCCATGCCCACACGGGTGGGCGATAAAGCAGTCGACGGAACCTCGGCGAAGTTCACCGGCCCCGTTTCGTTTGCCGATGGCGAGGCGGCGTACCAGGCCGGAAAATTCGTCGAAGCAACGCAGATGTTCGAACAGTACACGGTTGAGAAACCGAACAACGCATGGGGGCATTTCATGCTCGGGCTGTCCGCGTCGAAAGGCGGCAATCCGGACAAGGCCGAGAAGGCATTCGAGGAAGCGCTTCGCCTCGACCCGGATCATCTGAAGAGCCTTCTGAACCTAAGCCGTGTGTTGATTGACCAACGTCGCTTTGATGAAGCCATCGTCAAGCTCACGCGTGCTGGAGAAATCAAGCCTGATTCCGTGGAACTTCAGCGGTTACTGGGCCGCACTTACAACGGACAGCACAAGACCAACGATGCCGTAGACGCTTATCACAAGGCGATCGCGCTGGATCCGACGGACGCATGGTCGATGAACAACCTTGGGTTGATACTGATCCAACAGGGAAAGTATTCGGAGGCGACGCCTTTCTTTGCCAAGGCCGTGGAATTGGAGAAGGATGTGCCGACCTTCCACAACAACCTGGGCATGGCCCTTGAACACACAGGGCGTTTCACGGCTGCGGCCTCGGAGTACAAGGACACGCTCGCTGCCGATCCTTCCAATGAGAAGGCGAAACGCAACCTGGCGCGAGTCGAATCCGTGAAGGTGAGCGCTGAAGATCCCTTCGACCGCGAAGCGGAGGCAAAACGCGCAGTGGAAGTGAAGCAGCCTGCAACCGAGTCCTCAACCGTGGCTCAGTAGCAGGTCCCGCCCCGAAAAAGGGGCCAGACGTGTCATTCCCCTTTTTTCGTCAGAAAAAAGGGGAATGACACGTCTGGCCCCTTTTTTTTACGCGGCCTTTGCGGTTCGCCGGATTCCACGCCGAAGGCGCTTCAGTCCCATGAACAAGCCAATCGCGCTCAATGCCGTGCCGCCGAGACTCAGCACAATGACAACGCTGTCCGAGTCAGGACGGTTGTAATAGAGAAAAGAAAAGTCGAGTGTGTGGAATCCGTTGTAGAGCCATCGTTCCAAACGGTTCAGCTTGTTTGCCTGTCCCACAACCTGCGCCACTTCGGGATCGAGATAGACCCAAGTTGAAGCCGGATCGCCAAACTTCACACGTACGACCGGCAGAGGCGCCTGTCCGTCGCGAGAGTAATAATAGGAATCGTATTGCGTGAGGGCCGTATGCTCGACGATGGGCACGCCGGGATGCGCGGCCTCGAGGCGTTTCAGAAGTACGTTGGTCGCGATCAACTCTTTTCGTTCCGACATGGAACGCAACGGGACGACAAAGCGCGTGGAATCCGGGTCGCGAGAAACGAAATAGGGCTGATGGCCGCCGTCGGGCCAACCCACTAACGATTGTTCTTCC
>Ga0184628_10000728_pt1 | contig 17009 bp, 11 predicted proteins | sample PLM4_5_b1_FD_133149 | JGI IMG/M metagenome (GOLD analysis project Ga0184628, IMG submission 133149) | Groundwater sediment microbial communities from an aquifer in East River, Colorado, USA - PLM4_5_b1 | ecosystem: Environmental > Terrestrial > Soil > Riparian zone | place: USA: East River... | reverse complement strand
TTCACTCCCGAGGCCTGCGTCATCGGAAAAATATTTGCCGACGGGAACAGAAACCATGTTCAGGACACGAAGGAACTGGGCATACCCGGCGTGCATCTGATCTTCGAAGATGGAACGATTCTGGTCAGCGACGTCGAGGGCAAGTACAGCTATTGCGGCTTGACGCCAGCTACTCACGTTCTGAAAGTGGATCGCACCACGCTTCCCGCCGGTGCCCAGCTGACCATCAGCAGCAACAGGAATGGAGGCGACGCCAACAGCCTTTTTGTCGATTTGAAATACGGCGAAATTCATCGGGCGGATTTCATTGAAGGATCGCGGGATCCGAAGGTACTCGCGGAGATCGTGCGCCGCCGTAGCAACGGCGAGGTGTGGACTCCGTCATTCGAGACGCCGCGACAGAGTGCCGCGAAATTCGCGGAGATTCCAGCGGCACAGAGCCGTCGAGCGACGAATCCATCCGTACCGTCATCCATTCCGTCGTCTGTTCCGCCATCTATTCCAAGGTTGTCGTTTGCCGCTCCGGCAGTGCCACCCGCTCCCGGCGCCGAGCCCGTGGTGCTTGGCAGCAGCAACGCGCCTGGCGCCAAAGGAACGGTAAAGCTCTCCGCCGATCGCGCTGAAGCACCGGCCGATGGCAGTTCACTGGTGAGCCTGACGGTAGAGCTGGTCCATGCCGACGGCCAGGCCACAAACACTCCCGTCGTTGCGACAATCGAAGTCACCGGCGGACGGCTCCAGCTACCGGCCGGAATTGCGGCGCAGCCTGGCCTGTCCGGCATCGATGTCGATCCGGACAAGCCGGGAACGCAACTGCGGATTGAAAACGGCGTCGCTCTCGTACAACTGCTGGCGCCCGGTGCAACCCAGGACGTTCGCATTCGCGTGTCCGTGGAAGACGACAGCGACGGTGAGTTGAGCGCGGACGGCGTTGTGACCTTTATTCCGCGGATGCGGCCGTTTGTGGCGGTGGGTCTGTTCGAGGGCATGATGGCCCACTCCAGCTCGGATGCACCGCTGGACAGTGCCGTCCCGGCTCACGAAGCATTCGACAAGGACCTGCAGCACTTCGCGCGCGAAGGCGACGTGTATGTTGGCGGCCGCAGCGCATTCTTCCTGAAGGGCACCGTGTTGCGCGACTACTTGTTGACGATGTCCTTCGACACGGACAAGACCGACCGCGGCGTGCTCTTCCGCGACATCCAGCCGGACGCGTTCTATCCGATCAACGGAGACTCCAGCCTCAAGGTCTTCGAGGCGCAATCCTCCGGCAAGTTCTACATGCGCGCGGAACGCGGACGCAGCTTCCTGCTGTATGGCGACATGCAGACCGCGCAGTCTCCGACACCGGCCCAGGACCTCGGCCTCTATCGCAGAACGCTGACGGGACTGCAGCAGCATCTGGAGACTAAGAAGGTCGTGCTCAACGTTTTTGGAAGTCACGATTCGCTGACGCAGGTGATCGATGAGATCGCCGGCCTGGGTCTCTCCGGTCCCTACAGTGTCAGCAACACCAACGGCGTGTCCGGTACGGAGAAAATCGAGATCGTGACCAGAGACCGCAATCAGCCTTCCGTGATCCTGAGTACGGTCGCAATGACGCGATTCACGGATTACGAATTCGAGCCCTTCAACGGTCGCCTGCTCTTCCGCCGGCCGGTGCCTGCAGTCGATGAAATGCTGAATCCGGTTTCCGTTCGTGTGACGTATGAAGTCGAACGAGGCGGGGAAAAGGCCTGGATCGGCGGCATCGATGGTCACGTCAATCTGGGTCGGTTTGTGCAGGTGGGCGGCAGCTGGGCGGAGGATCGAACACCGGACGCACTGTACCGCTTGAACAGTTTGAACGGAGTTCTGAAACTGGGCTCGTTGACGACCCTTACCGCAGAAGGCGCGCACTCCAGCGGTATCGTGAATACGACAACGTTTAATCAAAGCGGTCTGTTTAATCTCGAGAACATCCATGGGGATGCTGTCGGTAACGCGGGTCGCCTGGAACTCCGTCATGAGTCCCGCCGCCTGCTCGCACGCATATTCGCGGGTGCGTCCAGTCGCGAGTTCAACAACCCGGCATCAACGCTCACGGGCGGTCGCAGTGAGATCAGCGGCCATGCGACCGTGACGGTTTCCAAATCCGTTCGAGTCAAAGGCGAGGCCATCCGATCCGAGGACAAGCTGACCGATGGGCATCGCGAAGGCGCCTTCCTGGCGCTGGAAGCGAGATTGACCAAGGCTCTCGGCCTTGAGTTTGGCGTCCGCCGCAGCAAGGAATCGGTGAATCCCGCACAGGGCACCAGCGTGGGAACGCCACTGTTTGGACCGGCTGGGTCGTCCGGCCTCGGATTTGGATTCAACAGCGGCAGTACGACCGTCGATCCGGATACGGGGATGACTGTCATCAATCCCGGATTCACCCCGCAGCTTTCTGCGGGTTCCGCGGCGCCGCAGACTCCGGCGGCTCTGGATGTGTTGAGTGTGCGGGCAATCGCCACGCTGAAACTCCGCGACAACTTCAAGCTCTATGCCGAGGGCGAGCAGGATGTCCGAGACGCAAGCAAGAATGCCGCGGCAATCGGCGGCCAGTTCAACGTCACGGAACGGACGCGACTGTATCTGCGTCACGAATTCCTGTCGAGCATGAGCAGTCCCTTCGCGCTCAGCGACCGCCAGAACAGTCACAATACGGTTTTCGGAATTTCGTCATCGTTCCTGAAGAACACGGATGCATTCAGCGAATACCGGTTGCGGGACGCGATCTCGGGTCGCGAGGCGGAAGCGGCACTCGGTTTGCGGAACCTGTGGACAGTGGCCGAAGGCGTGAATGTGTCCACCAGCCTGGAACGACTGAACACGTTTGCCGGTGTGAATCGCGAGGCAACGGCGGCATCGCTCGGGTTCGAATTCACAAGGAGCGCGCTCTTCAAGACGACGGAGCGCCTCGAATGGCGACGTGACGGTATCAGCGAAAGCTGGATCTCCACGATTGGCCTGGCACGAAAAATTTCGCGCGACTGGTCTGTCCTTTCGAAAAACTACTACCAGCGGATGGAGCCGCGCACGGGTTCCGCACTGGTACAGAACCGATTCTGGATCGGTGGCGCCTATCGACAGACGGATACCAACAAGCTGAGTGTGTTGTCGCGATATGAGTACCGATACGAAAATGCTTCGGCCCTTGCCGGTGGAAATGCGGCGCGGCGAGACGTGCACACGGTTTCGACACATGCGGACTGGCATCCATTGAGAACCTGGAACTTCTCCGGTCAATACGCGGCGAAGCGGGTGAAGGACAGTACGGACGAGCCGGCCTCGCCCTTCCTGGCGCATCTGATGTCCGGCCGTATGGGACACGATGTTTCGAAGCGTATCGATATGGGACTGCTGGCCAGCACGATGTGGAGTCCGGAAGCAGGCGGCCGGCAGTCCGCTCTTGGCGCGGAGATGGGCTACATGATTCGCGACAACATGTGGGTTTCGGTGGGATACAACTGGATGGGTTTCTCGGACCGCGATCTGGTGGCATCGCAGCAAACCGGACGCGGTGTATTTGTTCGATTCCGTTTGAAGTTCGACGAAGACTTGTTCGGCCGTGGTCGTTAAGGAGACATGACGATGGCAACTATCGCAAAAATTATGATTCTGGTTTTGGCGGTCGGCACCGCCATGGCGGCTGAGCCACAGCAGTTGACTCCGCAGGCCGAACGGATCTCGGACGGAAAGATATCGAAGGATCGCAAGACCTTCGAATTGATGCAGGCACGTGTTCGAGCTCTCAATGCGGCCGGTGTGCCGGTTACGAACTATCACCTCGCCAAGGCACAGGCTTATATTGAGGTAGCGCTCGATGAATATAGCGAGAACGATCGGTCCTCCTTCGTCGAACTGGCGCTTGGAGAAGCCAATAGCCTGCTGCGCGGCCTGGAAGCGGGTCAGAAAAATCTCCCGATGGCAACGTACCCGCTCGAAGTCGAAAAAAATTCAAAGGCAGGCAGCACCGCATCGCGCACTCCCGAGAATCGCCTCCGTCCCGATATGTGGGCCCTGGCCGAGCGCATCAAGCAGCATGAACAATTTGCGTGCGCGGCTGAACCTACGGCTCAATTCGAAGTGCAATTGCTGCAGGCCATTCATGAAGATCGACTGGGAGGCTGGCGCCGCACGAGCCCTTACATTGCGATTGCGGAAAGCCTTGCCGTTCGCGCACAGGAGGCGCTTGAAGTGTGCGCTGCTTCGGCAAAGGCCGCAGTCCCCGCAGTCATTGCGAAGGCCCCGGAACCGGCCCCGGCGCCCGCGCCGCCGGTGCAGCCGGTAGCCCCGGTAGCCGTTGTCGCGCCTGTTCGGCCGCCGGAACCTCTGCCGGTAATTGCTGCGCCGGTTGTAACGAGGACCGAAGTCCTGATCATCCTGTCGGAGCGGGTGTTCTTTCCTTTCGGGCGAGCGGAAGTGACCGCTGCCGGTCAGGCGCGAATGCGAGAGGTTGCGGAGATGCTCAACGCTCCCGCGGTCCGCAATCGCAGGATCTTCGTTGATGGATACACCGATGACGTGGGCGACAGCCAGCTCAATCAATCGCTCTCAGAGCGGCGCGCCGAGGCCGTTCGCCATGCTCTGACTGCCAATGGTATCGATGCGGCCCGCCTGACGGTTCGTGCCTTTGGTGAGAACCGTCCGGTGCAGCCGAATCGACGTCCGGATGGGACCGACGATCCCGAAGCCCGCGCCCAGAATCGCCGGGTGGAACTGGTGCTCGAAGCCCCGTAAAGTTCGGTCGAAGAAGGATTACGAAATCTAGCTATTAAACGATTTGGTGTATAAGGTGGTCCAACACTCATCTACAGGGATCTCGGGAGGCACCATTACGGCAATGACAAAGCGATGGCGGATGGTCTTTCTGGTTTTCGCGCTATCGCTTACCACGATGCTCGCGGGCCAGATAACGGTGGATGTGAAGCTGGTCACCTTTGTCGCCACAGTCACCGATAGTAACGGCCGCCATATTCCGGATCTTAAGCCCCAGGATTTCATCGTGGAGGAAGACGGAAGTCCCCAAACTGTGACGCTGCTGGAGCAGTCGTTTGATGTGCCGGTGAGTATGGGCGTCGTTCTCGACACGAGCACGAGCATGGAAACGAAGATCACAACAGCCACGTCGTCGATCGACCGTTTCCTGCAATCCCTCGAACCCAAAGACGAAATTTTTCTGATGTCCTTTGCAGGTGGAGTCCGTCTGGAACAGGACTTCACAAGCGATCGAAGAAAACTGACCAGCGCCCTGCGACGCGTTCAACTGACCAATGGGACAGCGCTCTATGACGCTGTTGAGAAGGGCCTGCGAAAGGTTCGAGACGGCCAGCACGCGAAGAAGGCCATCCTGCTCGTGAGTGACGGTGTGGATACCTCGAGCCTGGCGACCCTTGAAGAAGCGCGCCGAAACGTGCGTGCGTCTGAGGTACTGATTTACGGCCTCGGTATTTCTCCAGGCGGATTCGGCAGCGGTTCGACTCGAGTGCCAACAACTCCGGGTACTATTCCCGGGCAGGGCCCCACTACCGGAGGGCAAGGTGGAGGCCCGGGGGGCGGCCCGCGTGGCGGCCCAACAAATGGATCGGTTATCACCTTGCCGGGTGGTATTCAAATCCCGATTCCCGGTACCGCTCGGCGACAGTTTCCACAGGGTAATCCCAGAGGTGGCGGCGGTGGCGGCGGTGGCGGCATGGATTCGTTAGACATGAGTGTTCTCGATACCCTCACAGGCGCCAGTGGAGGCAGGGCGTGGCTGATCGGCGGTAATTCGGTCAATGGCGCGAATGCGCAGCTGGATAACGCCCTCGATGAAATTGCAGCCGAGCTTCGAAGCCAGTACACCATCGGCTACAGCCCTTCGCATTCCCTCAATGATGGGAAGTGGCATCGCGTAGAGGTCCGAATGAAGAACTCCAGATACACCGTGCGTTCCCGCAAGGAGTATTTCGGCGGCGAAGCTCCCGGTAAGTAAGTAGTTCAGCGCCCCAGAGCCGCGAAAGGCGCGGCCGCATGAACAACGCGGCCGCCTACCAAAGTCAAAAGCGATTCGATTTTGCGGATGGCGTTGTCGGGCACCGTGAGGTAATCCGCGCTCAGGACCGCAAGATCCGCATACTTGCCTTCGGTGAACGAGCCAACCTGATGATCATCGAAGGAAAACCATGAGCTGCCTTCCGTGTAAAGGCGCAGTGCCTCGGTTCGCGTTATCTGCTGCCCGTCGTTAGTGAGGGCGCCGGCGAGATTGCGTCCGGTCACCATATAGAAAAGCGATAACCACGGATCCAGTGCGGACACATTGGTGGAGTCCGTGCCAACACCTGCATGAATTCCCGAGTCGACAATCCGGCGAAAAGGTGGACCGCCACCCGCGCCGAGATACGTCCACGTCTGGGCGCTCGCGCCGGCGCCGAGATCCATCAGAGCCTTCAGTCGCGGTGAATCGATCGCCTGGAGGTGAATGAGCGACCAGCGAAGTCCGTCAATCGGAAATTCGCGGGCAATCGAGCGAAAGGCTGCGATATGAAAGTCGTTCTCCATCGTCGAAATGGAGTGCTGTTGTAGCAGCCAGCGGTTCTTCGCAATCACGCGGGCTGTGGGTTCGAACTGCGGCGAGGATGTGTTGTTGCCGCCGATTCTTTCGCCAAAACCCGCTACACGGAACAGATCATCGCCGACCGCGCGTCCTCCCTGGCTGAAGTTGTTGGCGATGCGCGCCTCGACATCCTGCGGCGAGTCCGCGGGGAAAAGCGGCCGCATACGAATCGTCAGTTTGTCCTGACGCCAGAGTTTAAGCGGGTATTCCTGATCCTCGATGTTGCTTGCATTGATGACACCGGTGAGTCCGAGACTATTCGCATGGGCGTTCAGGTCGGAGGTTCCGCGCAGCTTGTCTTCCGGCGTCTGTATCGCCTGAAGAGCTGCGAGCGCGGAGTTTGCCTGGGCGACTACACCGGTTGCTGCATCGACCATCACGCCCTTTGAAGCGAAGAATGCCTGACCAGCACTGTTGGTAATGGCGCCGGTGCCGCCGCCCGTCGCCGACACATACACGGGATGCCGTGAAGCCGCCGCGTCCAACTCCCCCATGGTCGGACGTCGGGCCTCCGCAAACTGAGTGTGATTCCATCCGCCGATACAGGTAATGAACTGCCCCGGCGGGACAGATTGGCTGCGTCGTGCGATCGCTTCCTGAAATTCTGCAATGGAGAACGCGCGCTCGATGCGACGTGCCTCATAGCCGGGATTGATTCCCGCTCGCGTGTAGTGGACGTGCGCATCGAAAAAGCCCGGCACCACCGTGCGTCCGCCAAGATCGATCCTTTGTGCGTCGGGTGCCAGTTGCATCGCTTGTCCAACCTTCGCGATGCGCCCGTTTCGGATTGTGATCGTCGATCCGACTACTCCCCGGCCGTCAACGAACTTTCCATTCGTGAACACGAGATCCGCCTGCGGAGGTCCCTGGGCAGCGACGGCGACCGCTCCGAGGCTTACTTTCAGAAATTGGCGCCGCTTCATGCGCGCCATATTCTTTCATTCCTGATGATTTTGCGAGTATTTTGGGTTGTCATGAAGCACTCGTATCTCACGGCTGGAGCGGTCTCCCTCATGGCGCTCTTTGTGTTGCCCGGACTGGCGCAAATACAAAGCGAAGACGCGCCCGAATTCTTTTTTACCCGGCTTGTTTATAGCAATGGACGTGGACCCGCACAGGTCCCCGAGCTGGATTTCCGTTGCAAGGACCTCGCACCCGGCGAAGGCGGGACGCGAATGGGGGGCGGATGGGGTACGGACTTTCCCGCTTCCGATTGCAAGTTTATGTGGGGGGTCCAACGCATGTCGAATACTCGTGTCTATGACAAGACGCCTCATCTGGTCACGGCCATGGACGCCGACCTGTTCAAATACCCTTACCTCTATATCGTGTCTCCCCACCGCATGAACCTCTCACCGGAGGAAGCAGAGAACCTGCGGGAATACCTGCTGCGCGGCGGTTTTCTTCATATCGATGACTACTGGGGAATCGACCAGCGTTTGATCGTCGAGTCCGAGATGTTGAAGATTTTTCCTGAAGGGAAGATTGACCGGCTGGATACGCGTCATGCCGTATTTCACACGTTTTTCGATATCGACAGCATTGTGCAGATTCCGAACATCAATAATGGACGAGCCGTAAACCGTGGCTTGGCGGGAGCACGCACCTGGGAGCAACAGAGCGAAACCGACCCGATGATCTTCGGGATCTCCAACGACAAGGGACACCTCATGGTCCTGATGACCTACAACTCCGACCTGGGAGATGCATGGGAGTGGATGGATGACCCGGAGTATCCACAGTTATTCACCGGCCATGCCTATCGCATGGGCCTCAATTTCATTCTCTATGCCATGACACATTAGACAGTCACGATACCGATCGGTATGATTGGCGCAAGTTTTACACTTTGTAGACGAAGGGGCCATCCTTGCCCGGGAGATGAAACGCATGCGAATCCAGGTATCCGCCGTTCTCGCGTTGACACTGCTCACAGGTTTCCTTGTCGCGCCTCGGGTGCAAGCCCAGCGAGGAGGTGCGGCAGTTCAGCTGCCCGCAGGTGCCGGTCAGGAAGTGGTTCAGAGTAAGTGCGCGCAGTGCCATGGACTAAACCTCATCACCGGCTCCGCCGGGTTCAGCAAGGATGGCTGGGCAGCCTTGATCGCGACGATGGTGGCACTGCCGCCGGATCAGGCCGGGCTGGTCAGCGGGTACCTGGCCACCAATTTTCCTGTGAATCCGGCCAGGCGTCCGTCACTGGTATCGGGTGAAGCCACCATTAGGATTACGGAGTGGATTACACCAACTCTCGGTCAGCGAACCCGCGATCCCATAGAGGCTCCAGACGGCTCGATCTGGTGGACAGGAATGTGGGCCAGCCTGGTGGGAAGGCTCGATCCCAGGACCGGCGAAATGAAAGAGTATCCTTTGCCGCCGACAGCAAGGCCCCACAGCATCGTTGCGGACAAGGATGGAAATATCTGGTACACCGGCAACAGCAACGCCACCATCGGAAAGCTGGATCCCAGGACGGGCAAGATAACCGAATACAAGACGCAGTCACAGGATCCCCACTCTGCCGTTTTCCACCCGAACGGCAGGCTCTATTTCACGGCACAGGGCGCGAGGACGATTGGACGCCTGAGTCCAGAGACCGGCGAAACCACCGAAGTGCCGACTGAGCCGAATCCTTATGGCATTCAGGTGGCGGCCGACGGCACGCTTTGGGTCGCCCACAACGGCACCAACAAGCTCTCGTCGGTCCATCCGGATACGCTCGCGATTCGCTATTACGAAGTGCCGGACGCCGCCTCTCGCATTCGCCGGCTGGGCTTCACGAGCGACGGCATGGTGTGGTACGGCAACAGCCGCGGAAGGATCGGGCGACTCAACCCAAAGACCGGAGAGATCAAGGAGTGGCCATCACCGAGCGGACCGACGTCGTCGCCTTACGCATTTACCGTGGTGAACGACATTATCTGGTACAACGAGTCGGGCATGCGGCCGGATGCGCTTGTCCGGTTTGACCCGAAGACGGAACGATTCCAGAGCTGGGCAATTCCTTCCGGAGTGGGAATCATCCGGAACTTTGGCGTGACGAAAGCGGGCAACCTGCTGATTCACCAGACGAGTTCCAATCGCGTCGGATTGGTGGAGATTCCCAAATAGCCACAATTGATGCGGCTCGGTGTGGTTTTGCGATAATCCTTCGTGCGTAAATTTCTTTACAACGTTGCCGGCTGCTCCTGCGTGGGGCTCGCTTTTCTTGGCTTGTTTCTTCCGTTGCTGCCTACGACGCCTTTTTTGCTGCTCGCTGCTTTTTGCTTTTCCAGAGGGTCGGAGAGGCTGCACGGTTGGCTGTTGGGACACCGAACGATGGGGCCGATCATCCGAGATTGGAACGAAAGGCGCGTCATTCGACCCCGAGTCAAAGCGTTAGCGGCGGTTACAGTCGTACTCTTGCTTAGCCCGGCTTTGTTCTTCGGCAGCTTTCATCCCGCACTTAAAGCCGCTTCGTTACTTGCAGGTCTTGGAGTGATCGCGATGATCTACCGCCAGAAAGCGTGAACCGTCTCGCTACTTTTTCTGTTTGTCCAGAAAGTCGAAAATCTGCGACGCGTATGTCAGATACACCTCGAGATGGGTGCCGCCCGGCACTGTGGCATACGTGGTATTCACGCCGGCAGACTTGAAGGCCTCCGCCATCTTCTGAGAATTGGCCAGAGGGTTCACGGTGTCCTGATCTCCATGGATGACCAGCATGGACATCTTTCCCTTGATGTTGTCGAAGGGATAGTTTGCATAAACGATCGGCCCTGAGCTGATGACCAGGGCTGCCCATCGATCCGGATACTTTGCCGCCAGGTGGAGCGCGCCGGAAGCAGAAGGGTTCTGTCCGTGGAGAAAGATGCGACTGGTGTCCGCGTTGTACTCCTTCACCACCAGGTCGAGAACATAGAGCACGTCCTGTTCGGCACGCTGATTCTCTTCCGGTGTCCACCCGGCCGCCGGCGCCGGCGCATTGGGACGGTCGAGCGGATACGAACTGCCGTAGTACGGTTGCGACAGCGGACGGTATCCCATCGGCGTCACGACGATGTAGCCACGCTGTTCCGCCTGCTTGATCAGGTCGTTATTGCCGCGCATGTAGGGATTGTCGATGCTGGTTCCCGCGCGCAACGTGACCAGCACGGGAAGCTTCGTCGAAGGATTCCAGCGCTGGGGAACAAACAGCCGATAGGGTATCGATTCTCCCTGTCCGACCGGAAAATTGTAGACCCGGTACTGCTCGCCCTTCTGCTGGTACATCGGAAATGCTGGATTCGGCTGCGGCGCTGCGGGCGCAGCTGCTCCGCGCTGTGGCGCCTGTCCGGTGGCGTACGCTGAAATCAGCAGCAGGGTCAGGGCGGCGCATATCCGCTTTTGCATAGAAACTCCGTTCTGCAAGAAATTTCGGGTTTATGTTGGAACAGTTTCAGCTGAACTCACGTCCGTGGCATGTTGCCAGATTATCCCAGTACTGTTTCATTTGTTCCAGAGGCTTACTGCATTCGCGACTGCTATAGAGTGAGGCGTGCCGCCACTCTACTGGCGGGCGCCACCCTGCGGAGCGGGGGCTGCTGGTTGCGCCACACCGTCGACGGTGATTGCGTCGCCTCGCGGGGCACGTCCCACGGCTCCGTTCACGCCACCGGTGCTGATGGTGATAACCGTACGGCCATCCGCTCGCGTGACCGTTTCGGCGAATGCGCGCTTCGAACCATCCCTTGCGGGATAGGCCCGGACTGTTACCTTTTCCTTGTTGTCGATCATCTGCTTGTAAATTTGCGGGAAGCCGGTCCGGACCAATTGATTCGGTCCTGGCGTTTCGAGCGCCCAATTGTGGACCCGCCCTCCGGGAGTGGAAGACGGGACGTCCATGTAAAAAAATCCGTGGGGGTTCTGCTGATCGACTTTGTTGATGACTCCAACGAGATTCATTGGATTGCTGCCGTCATACTCGGCCACGAATGAATGGTGCGCCATGACGGCAAGCGGCAGCATCGCCAGCATCACGCCAAGCGAAATGAAAGTCCTCTTCATATTTGTACCTCCATGTGTAGACATCGTTTCACGGCGCGACCGGTTGGCGAACGAGGCGGAAGCCGACGTCGCTGACGCGGAGAGTGGGGCCAAAATAATGATAGCGATCCGACACCCGGAGAAAGGTTTCCGGGTTGGGCCATCCGCCTCCGCGGATCACCGGCAGGGCAACACCCGGAGTGCCTCGTCCCGGGGGTGCGAGACCTGTGTTCGGAGGCGCTCCCGGTGGATCGTCTACGATGGATGTTGCGTAGTAATTTGCAGAGTAGGTGTCCGCAACCCACTCCCGAACGTTGCCTAACATGTCATGAAGTCCCCACGCGTTCGGTTTCTTTCCTCCCACAGCGTGCGACTCATCGTTGGAGTTCTTTCCAAACCACGCAATCTCTTCAAGCGGGCCATAGGTAGCGGCCATCGTTCCGGCACGCGCTGCGTATTCCCATTCCGCTTCCGTCGGGAGCCGGTATCGAAATCCATCGTTGCGCATGTTCAGGCGATTTGCGAAATCGATCGCCTCGGCACGCGTCACGTTTTCGACGGGATTATTGTCGCCGATGATGGCGCTTTCATTGGCATTCATCACGGCCTTCCATTGCGCCTGAGTCACTTCGTATTTGCCCATCTCGAAGGCTTTTGTGATGCGAACCCGATGCTGGGGCTTCTCATCGTCTTTGCAATTGGCGTCGCCCGCCGAGCACCCCATCTGGAATTCGCCGGCAGGAATTTTTACAAATTCCATCCCAATGGCATTCTTCAGCGCTCCCGTCTGTGCTCGCGCAGCCACCTGCGCCATCAAACAGGCCGCTGCAATTGCCAATGTGCCAGTGACGAATCTCATGTGTCTCCCTCCGACTGAAATTACCTTCCTGAAATTACAGTCCAAAGACGAACAGGTTGCTCGCATTGCTCGGATGAAGGTCCGGAGTCAGAGTGTTGAGTGCGGATGTGACAAGCGAGTTGCCTGTGCTGACGGCGACGTACTGCTTGTCGCCGACGGTGAAGGTGATGGGATACCCGGTGACGGGCGATCCCAGGTTCACTTCCCACAACACGTTCCCTGTGTTCTGATCGAAAGCGCGGAAATGGCCGTTGGTGTCGCCCCCGAAGAGCAGTCCTCCGCCGGTAGCGACGAGCGACATATAGCCCGCGCGCTGTTCGTACTTCCAGAGTGTCTTGCCGGTCTCAACGGAAATGGCATGAATCGAACCGACCTTGTCGGTGCCCGGGGCTATCTGAAGGACGTTCTGGATTCTATAGGCACCACCGGAACCCTCTGCCATGGCGGTCACGTTGGTGCAGGCATTCTGCAGCGGGTAATACATCACATTGGTTTGCGGGCTATATGCACCAGCCTGGAAATTCTTGCCACCTTGGATGGTGGGACAGACAAACCGCTGCTGTCCGATGGCGGTAAACAACGTCTCCGGATTGACCGATACTTTTCCCGTGGCGCCATCGATGTTTGCAACGACGTTCTGGCGAACGGTGGGTTTCGCCCAAAGGAATTCACCGGTCTGTCGATCCAGCGTGTAGACGATTCCCGTCTTCCCGGGAATGCCCGTGATGACCTTGCGCCGCTCGCCCGCCTTGATGGCGGGATTGATCCAGCTCACATCCGCCCGGCTCGGGGTGACAGCGGTGTCGATGAGAAGACGTTCAAACGGGTGATCGAAATCCCAGTGGTCGACGAGATGCTGGTAGTGCCAGACAATCTTGCCCGTGTCGGCATTCAGTGCCAGCGTCGAGTTGTGGTAGAGGTACTCGTGATTGTTGCCCGCCAGCATGAACTTCGGCGCAGGTGCGGTCACGGACGTTCCGATATAGAGCAGGTTCAGGTCGGGATCGTAACTTGGAACCAGCCATGAGCCGACGTGCGAGCGCTGTTCGAAGGGAAGTCCGCCCCACGTTTCATCTCCGGGCTCTCCCGGCCTTGGAACGAGGTGGGTTCTCCAGAGTTCCTTTCCAGTTTTGGCATCATGTGCGGTGACCACACATGCCAAAGCGCTCTTCCTCGGCTCGCATCCGCGTCCCGAAAAAATCTTTCCTTTCGCGATAAGCGGTCCGGACGTCTGCTGGGATGGGCTCTCGATCATGTCGAGAATTCGCGTCTCGAAAGCCGGCTTGCCGCTTGTAGCGTCGATCCCGAATACGTAATCGTCCGCGCTGGTGTCGATGATCGTGTTCCCGTAGATGGCCAGGCTGCGGTTGATGCTTGGAAACAGAACGTACTTGCTGACATCTTGTTTCCACTCCCGCTTGTGCTCCCAGAGCCGTTCACCGGTTGCGGCGTTCATCGCTTCGATCAGGTCGCTGGGATGCGGCAGGTACATGACGCCGCGATACACCAGGGGTGTCGCCTCCTGGATGCCGGGGCCGATTCCGCGTGTCCAGACCAGCTTCAGATTCCGGACGTTTCCTCGATTGATCTGATCCAGTGGACTGTAGCCCCAGCCATTGAGCGTCCGTCGCCACATCAACCAGTCGCCCGGACTCGGGTTCTGCAGCATCGCGTCGGTTACGGGCACAAAGGGAGGCGTTTGCAGGGACAGTGCGTAGTACGCCGGAATCAGCAGGAGCGTCAGGAGCGTCAAGACAATGAGTTTCATGCCGCGTAGTATCCCTGTTTCCGATCCCCGTTGTCGACCGCTAGCTATTTCCTCTCCGCAGTTGACCAGTTCTTAGGCTACCGGGACGTTTGCGGTTCGCGAACCACTTGCGTCGCCCGCATGGTCCACGCACCATCGGCACGCCTATCGATAGCGTACTTGCCTGAAACGCCGACGGAGTAACCATCACCCCAGACGTCAAAGAAGAAGGAAATATCGTCGTCATTATATGTAACGAACGGCCCTCGTCGCGGGCCCTCACCGGGCCCCAACTTAAGATCGGCAGGCACAAAGTCAAACGCGACATCCTGCAGTGTGTGTGTCGCGCGGTCGATCTGGTAGATATGGTCCTCATGTTGAAGGCCTGTCCCGCTGTATAGAACCGGCTGCATCAGGAACTCTCTCCCCCCGAACTTAAACAATTTGCGAGGTCCAAGAGACGCGGTAGTGCGATCCTCGACTGGCACATGCCGAAGAAGGCTGTACTGATCGCCCTGCCTGAACCAGAGTTCAAGGAGTTGAGCACTCCTGTTTTCATGGATCGTCACGACAAATCCCTCGTCGTCCGGCAACAGATTCGCTACAGACGATAGAGAAAGAGTCTCAACATCCAGTTCCGTTGGCAGTCGTACTGCCGCCAGCACTTGTTCACGCGATTGTGGCGCTGTTTCGCGGATCTTCCTGGCGTTATACGATGCGTTGCGCTCCAACACATCTCGCTCGAAATTTTTCGAACTGGCGGCGCGGGCTTCCGGCGTGCCGATTCCGTAAAGGATCAGAGCGACGCGGACGCGAACCCTTCTCGAACTATCGGATTCAAGAATCTCTTCCAGCAATTTCTCGTGGTTTCTTATGGCTCGGTTGATAGCACTATCGGGTTCTTTTGCGTGCGCGTTCCACATTTCCAGGAGTGTCTGTCCTGCATCCTGTGCCGACTCGCTGGATACTGAGGTGTCTCGCAAGGTGTTGATGAGAGTCTGTACCGTCTGCACAGGATCCTGAAGATCGCGAGCGTCGCGTTGCTGCTCGCTATGGGAATAAGGGTCAAGCTGCAGGAGTGAGGTCAGGATGATGATGAGCAGGAACGTGCGGCGAAATGCCATTTGGGCAGACCATAACACAATCGCCAGGAAAGGGTGCGCCTTCGAGGCTGCAGCAAAACTCGAAGGGTTTTGGAATACACCGGACGTGTGCCACCGCGGGCACCCTTTCGCCTTTAGCGCTCCGAATGGAACTCGCGCGATGGGCAAGCTGGCATAGAATGCGAACCTGTCTCAGTCATACTGCACTGACAATGGCGCTCGCTGCCGTCTGAGTTCGTAGAGTGACCATAACCCTGTATCTGATGAGCGTGAAAGTTGAGCCCAAACGAAAGGTCCGAGATGGCTGAGGTGTACGGTTCGGATTGTTATTCGCCGCGCGAGATTGCGGAGCGCATCGAGACGGTCGGCGTAGCGAAAGCGAATCTGCCTCTGCTATCGATGTTCGCCCTCGGCGTGCTTGCAGGTGGCTTCATCGGAATCGGCGCTCTCTTTGCCACGATTGTTTTCAGCGACAGCGAACTCGGCTTCGCCCTGACTCGTGTGCTCGCGGGAGTCGTGTTTTCGGTCGGCCTGATACTGGTTGTCGTCGCCGGCGCGGAACTCTTTACGGGAAACAATCTGCTCGTGATGGCGTGGGTTGCACGTCGGATCAATACTCGAAGGCTGCTGTTAAACTTCGCGGTCGTGTATGCAGGGAACTTCATTGGCGCGGTGGGACTTGCCGCGATCGTCGCTCTCTCCGGTTACGCCCAGATGTCCAATGGGGAGGTGGGCCGCACGGCTCTTGTGATTGCCTCGGCGAAGGTGGCGCTGCCGTTCGGCGAGGCGTTCTTTCGTGGTGTGATGTGCAACATGCTCGTGTGCCTTGCCGTCTGGATCGCAATGGCTGGGCGAACCGTCACCGACAAGATCCTCGCGATCGTCTTTCCGATTGCCACGTTCGTCGCTGCGGGCTTCGAGCACAGCATTGCGAACATGTATTTCATATCGCTTGGGGGCTTCCTGCATGCAGACATTGGGATTGCGGGAATGCTTGTGAATCTGGTCCCGGTTACCCTAGGTAACTTAGTTGGGGGTGCAGGAATGGTTGGCCTCGTGTACCACATTATCTATCGTAGAAACCCGCCGGCGGTAAAGCCGTAGATCAGAAGTGACTAGCGTTTGCGCCACAGCTTGATTGCGTGAATCAGCAGCGAGAGCGCGAGCCAGGCAGAGAGTACGGCCACGGGGATCCCGAGGACTCTCGGCCACAGAATCACGACGCCGGCGATCAGAGCCAGTAGCGCGGAACCCCAGAACATGATCACCGATTCCGCCGACCCCAGTTCACGTCGTCCTGCGATGGCCGCACCAACTGTTCTGCCGAGACGCATCATTCCCGCCGCGGTCCCCGCGGCGCTATTCGCGGTCCTGGCGGTAGAAGTGTTGGCCTGCCTGTTTCGGGTGGAGAGCGGGCGGCGCCACCGGCCCTTCAGGATAATTTCGGTGGAACGCGTCAGGTCGTCCAGAAACATGGACTCCATTTCGTGCGCAAACTTCTCGTCTTCGATCACGACATCCAGTTCCCAGTTTCCTATCCAGCTTACGATGTTCAGGTTCGTGGATCCTACCCGCGACCAGCATCCACCGACGACGGCGGTTTTTGCATGCATCATGCGACCGTTCCATTCGAAGATGCGCACGCCAGCTTCCAGCAGTGGCCGCAGTCCTGCACGTGATATG
>Ga0184628_10000725_pt1 | contig 17047 bp, 26 predicted proteins | sample PLM4_5_b1_FD_133149 | JGI IMG/M metagenome (GOLD analysis project Ga0184628, IMG submission 133149) | Groundwater sediment microbial communities from an aquifer in East River, Colorado, USA - PLM4_5_b1 | ecosystem: Environmental > Terrestrial > Soil > Riparian zone | place: USA: East River... | reverse complement strand
TAGACGCGGCGCCGCTACTTGACGAATCATTCTTGATTCCCCATGCTCCCGATCCGTCGTGACGGGAGGGATGCTGGATGGCCGGCCTGCGTGTGACGCTGCCGCAGCGCGAGGAGCTCGTGCACGAGCACCCGTGCTGGTTCAAGCCGATCTATTACGCTTCGTACGTCGAGCCGATCAAGGATGCGTTGCACGCCGTCGGCGTCGATGTCGAGCCCGCGGGTCGCGAGGAGCGGGGCGTCATCCTGCGCTTCGAGTGGCCGGACGGGGTGCGCGTCGCGGCGATCGTCGACTACGCCGATCAAGTCCACATTGACGGACTCGTAAAGTACGCGAGCGGCGACTTCGACTTCGTCTTCAAGATGAAGCCATGCGAGCGATTTGCCGCGGAGTACGACATCTATCCCCAGCGCGTGCATCCATGGGGTTATCTGATCGCGCCCGCGAACAGCGGCGACCCCGAGGAGTGCAACGCGGATCGCGCGTGGTTCCATGCGAACCTCGTCGCGTTGCGGCGCATGCAGGAGAAGCGACTCCAAGGTGCGAGCGACTTCACGGGCGCGACGCTGCTCACGCGCGGCGCCTATCACGCGATGCACCATTGCGAGCGCCGCCGCAATTTCTTCGACGAGTCGCTGTTTCAGGGCGAGAAGACAGAACGCTCGTTCAAGGAACACATCGGCGATCTCGCGCGCTCGGGCGCGATGCTGAATCTTTGCGGCCCGGACGTGACGATCGATCGCAAGGTGGTCGAGGCGTGCGCAATTGGTGTCCCGCTCGTCAGCGACGACGGACTCCGCGACCTGCGGCTGCCATGGGGCAAGCGCTTCGTTCACGGAGAGAACGTCTGGTTCGTCGAGAACGTCGCGCAGGTCAAGGTGATCGCGCGTGACGGACTGCCCGAGGACTTGCGTCGAAAGTTGTCCGCGGGCGGGCGCGAACTGTATGACGCATGTTTCGCGCCCATTGCGATTGGGCAATGGATGCTTCAGGTGGCGCGTGAGGAGGCATGCAGATGACTTTCTGGACGACCGTTCTCGCGATCATGCTCGGTGTCGTTGCTGGCAATCTCGCCGTCCGATTGATCGAGAAACTGCTCAAGTGAGAATCGCCGTCTTCTGCGCTCGCATGTTCGGATACTCGGGCGTCGAGCTTTACACGCTCGATCTTGCGCTCGCGCTCCAGCAGCACGGGCATCGAGTTACCGTCCATGCCTCGAACTGGTCCGATCACCTCGGCGCGCCGCTGCGCGAGCGTGACATCCAGACGCTCGCGCTCGACGAACGTCCCGATGGGGTCGAGGTATGCATCTCGCCGAAGTACCTGCCGTTGCACGCGGCGCATGCCTTCGGGAAGCCTTGCGTTCAGGTGATCCATAGCGAGCATCCAACGGATGTCCCGGTCGAGCACCCACTCACGCGCGGGCTCGTGACGATCCGCAAAGGGCAGGATTGGTTGATCCGCTGCGGTGAGAAGTGGGCGACGGACCTGCCGCACGCGATGATTCGCAATCCGATCGGATTCGACCGCCTTCCGCTCGCGCGCTTCGATCGACCCGAGATCGTCGCGACCGACATGCTCGCGGGCGTCGTCATTTCCGAGTTCGACGACATGAAGGTCGATCTCGCCGAGGAATACGCGCGGCACCTCCATTCGAGCGAACCCGTCGTGCTCGTGGGTCCGTGGCGCAGCGAGCGCAAGATCCCGGAGGGATGCATCCACGAGGGACAGACGCTTGACGTGGCGCCTTTCTACCTCCGCGCGCGCACCGCCTTCTCCTACCGCTACTCGCGCACGCTCGTCGAGGCGGCATGGTGCAACACGCGCTGCTACGTCAAGGGCAACCTCGAAGGTGAAGGACCGACGCGCGAGGACGCGCCGGGATTCTCCATCATCGAGCCGCATGAGGTCGCGACGCAAGACCACGCCTACCCCAAGGTCGCGGCGCAGTTCACGGAGTTACTGGAGCGGGTGCTTGCATGATCGTCCCAGGACGCATCTCGATCGTCTGGCCGTACTGGCAGCGCGGCGCCGCGATGTTGCGCGGGCTCGCGTCCATGCGCGAGCACTACTCGAATGAAGACGTGGAGATCGTCGTCGTGGATGATGGATCGCCGGTCGACTCCGCCGCCGAGGCGCTCGCGCGCATGACCATCCCCATGCGCATGGACGGCGGCCCGTGCTTGCGCATGAGCCTCATGCAGTTGCCTGTCCGGCAGGAGCCGCTCAACCCTTGCGTCCCAATCAACCGCGGCGTCGCGGCGGCGACCGGCGAGTTCATCCTGCTCACGAATCCCGAGACGACGCACCGCGAGCCGATCCTCGCGGCGATGCGCGACACGATCCAGCGCACCGATCGGTCGACGTACGTCCTGGCCGGCGTTTTCTGTCCCGAGGCGACCGCATGGCACTGCCATTCGAAGCACGCACGCGCTGGCTACCACTTCTGCACGATGCTGCACCGCGATCTGTGGGACGCGGCCGGGGGCTTCGACGAGGAGTATCGCGCAGGATATTGCTACGACGACCCGGACTTTGTGCAGCGCCTCATCCGTGCCGACGCGCGCTTCGTCTTCCGAGACGATCTCGTCGCCGACCATCACCAGACGGAGGACGCGAAACACTGGCGCCCGCGCGAGGATTGGGAGCGCAACCGCGCACTCTACGAATCGAAGTGGCCGAATCCGAAGTCGCACGACGGCGCGCCGATGACGGAAGAAATCCTCCAGAACTGGAGGTGACTTTGCGATGCAAAGTGAACGGGCCTAGAGAGAGAGACTTAGAGAGAGGAGAGTGTCGGTGACGAAGGGAATTCATGTGACGGTAGCGCTGCTGGTCTACCGAGATCCGCGCTGGCTTGAATGGTGCCTGGAGAACCTCGCGCGCGCGAAGAACCGAACCACCTTCGACGTGCTGGTCGTCGGCAACGACGCGAACACGCGCGTCGGCGAGTGGGTCAGGAAGAGAACCTTCGGGCCGGACGCGACGGGCGACAACCTCTCGGTCGGTGGACTGAGCGAGGATGGGCACTGGCAGAAGCTGGCGCGCTACGTCGATCACCGCAACCCCGACCCGAGCGCCTATGCGATGGCGCGGGTCTATGCCGCCTGGAACCGCTGCGTCGCGGAGGCGCTCACCGAGGACGTGATCCTCGTGAACACGGACATGGCGTTCGGCGACTATTGGATCGACGAACTACTTGCGGTGCGCGACGAGAATCCGAAGTGCCTGCCGACCTCGCTGCTGGTCGAGAGCGGGCGCCTCACGTCCGGACTGCCCGAGTACGTCATGGACTTCGGCCGCACGCCGGATACGTTCCGCCGCGCCGAGTTCATGGATCACGCGCGCCACCGTCGCGACCAGACTCGACACTTCGACAGTTTCAGCGGCGGCCTCTTCATGCCCGTGCTCTGGCGCAAAGAGGACTTCGAGAAGATCGGCGGCTACTGGATCCAGACGCCGAATCACGTCCTCGCTTCCGACGCCGTGACGTTCAACAAGGCGGCGGAGAAGCTCGGCCTCGAACACCGAACGGCGGTGCGCAGCGTCGTGTACCACGTCCAAGAGGGCGAAACGAGGAATGAAGAATGAGCGTTCATTTCGTGCAGGACGGCACGCCCGAGGAGCAGCGGCGGCACCTCGAATGGTGGGGCATACGCGTGCGCGAGCTCATTGATCGCGCGATGCTGGAAGGCATTCTCGCTCCAGAGAATAAAACCGATTCAGCGTACGTCTTTAATCAGTTTTCCAATGTGAGGCTGCTCGGCCCGCGATTCAAGGGCGTCCCAGGACTCATCTTCAACGTCGCGATTGAAGGCTGCGCACCGATGCCTCCTCCTGGCAGCTTGGGAAGTCATGACGGCGTCTGTCCGCACTGCGGTAATGACATGAACGACAACGAAGAATGGAAGAAGTCATGAGCCTGCGATTCGGCGGACTCGTTCAAGTCCATAATGAACTCCCCCACAACCTGCCGCGGGCGGTCGCGTCAATGCGTCGCATGTGCGACGTGATCGTAGGATGGGACGACGGTTCGACGGACGGGTCCGGAGAGTGGATGGATGCGAATCTCGATCACTGCTTCCACCAGCCGAACGATTGGTCGAACGAGATCGAGCACAAGGCGAAGATGCTGCGCTGGTTGCAAGATCAATCGCCGCGCGTGGACTGGATTCTCTGGCTCGACGCCGATGAGGCGCTCATGCGCGATACGCCCGACGCGGCGCGCGCGCTGATTGAGAAGCGGCCCGACCTCACCGGGATCTGTCTCAGCGAAATCAATCTATGGAACGACGAGCATCACTACCGCGTCGACCGCCAGTTCGGCGACGCGGGATTCCTGCGCCTCTGGAAGAACCGACCCGAGCTCGTCTATCCCGAGGGATTCCCCGGCCTGCACCGGCCGCAGTTCCCGCCGGCCGCGCGCGACTGCATCGAATCGCTCGGCTATCCGGCGCCCGGCATCCTGCATTATTCGTGGTCGTCGCCCGAGAAGGTCGTCGCGAAGCATGCGCGCTACGCGGCGATGGGTCAGTGTGGCGAATCACTCGATCGTATCGCACCCGATCCGTTCGCGGTGCGCGTTCCCGTCAATCCCGATTGGTTCACTTGAGGAGATCGAACGTGTCTGGATCCCGCTATGCAAGGGCCGAGGTCTACAAGTCGACGCGCACGGGCGAGTGGTTCGTGCGACTCGTCGCCGCGAACGGTCAGCGCGTCTTCAAGACAGGCGACGGCTACAAGAGCAGGCACCATGCGCTCGCCGTGCTGCGCTACTTCGACAAGCGTCTCGTCAAGCTCGGCGACGTGAGAATGGTGAAGGCCGGCTGATGTACGGATTTGAACGACGATGAATGCATTCGACATTGTGTGTTTTTCGATTCGGCCACATCTTGCAGCCGAGGCCGCAGCGTCGATCCTGCCGCACAAGACGCGGATCATCGACACGACAGGGATGCCGAAGTCGGCGGCGTTCCTCGCGAACCTCTGCGTACAAACGTCCAATTCAGAACACGTAATTGTGATGCGAGACAAGGTCCGAGCCATGCCCGAGCACGTCGATGCCATCGCGTCCAGGCTTGATTCAGGATGGGCCTATTCACTGTCGATCGCGAACGGGTTCTTCGGCGTGAATAAGGAACTGTTCCGAAGACTTGGACCATTTGACAGCAGATTTACGGACGGCGCCGAGAACGTCGACATGATCTTTCGATGCCGCTCGGCAGGCATCGGTGTGTTTGATGAACAGCTTGGTGATGAGTTCTATCGATGGGACGTATCGACATTGTTCGATGTAAGGAAGCAATGGGTCGATCTGAAATCAAAGTGGGATTATTCAGATATGTCGATCTGCCCTGATTACTCGCGCGGCTATGCTGCCGGATGGAGCCCGACACCCGGTCCGAAGGTCGTGCGTCGTATCGATGCGGACCGATTCGACGAGATCGACTTTGGCCCATCTCCATGTGCTGTCGAATTCATGCCGTGGTCGCGTGTAAAATTGATCCATAGTATGGGCGACGTGATGGCAGGGTTCCGTGGCGGATCTTCCCTGTTCGACTGGCAATCCCTCAGAATCGAGGGTTGAGGAGGAACTAAGTTGGACGCGATCGACTTCGACCCGTCGTTGAATCCACCGGTCTCTCTTGGCGCTGATGCCGTGCTGTTGTACAACGCAACATTTGTGCGCGAGATTACGCCTCAATGCGGAGTAGTACTGGAGGTCGGCGCATGCGGCGAGCGCGACGCCGTTTTTATCAAGGGTAAATTTCCAGAGGCGCGCGTCGTTACGATCGAGGCGGTGCGCGAGAACTACGACCGATGGTTGGTCGGTCGACCCGAATTCGAATCACACTGCTTCGTGGCGACGGATCACGATGGCGAAGTGCCGTTCCTGGTGAAGACGATCAACGGTATTTCATCCATGCGCGAGCGTGGACAAGGAGGCACGTTCGTACGCAACGTGCCGGCAAAGAAGCTAGATACCTTCTGCATGGAGGTTGGAATCGGTGTCATCGACTGGCTCAAAATCGATGTTGAGGGATGCACCTTTGAGGTTTTGAGCGGCGCGCGCGACGTGTTGAAGCGAACGCGCGTAGTGCAGATCGAAACCGAGACGCATGAGTTTTTCTCAGGGCAACATCTGCACGATGAGTGCATCGCACTACTCGACGACTTTAGGATTGTCGCAATGTTCCAGTGGGAGATCAAACCACAACAGTTCCAGCGCGAGGTGTTGCTGTGGAGACGTGGTGATCGCGAAGGACCGCGCTGATGGATGGCGTTCGATTCGCTAACGACATGATTGGTGGTAGTTTCGGCGAACGTAATGCTTGGCAGATTATCACCGATGCGTTGAATATCGAGGTGCAGGACTGCTCGTCGCTCGGCGTCGAACTCAGAGATTGGGACGGCCTGAAGGATCAGTGCTGGCGGTTGCCGCGTCCTCGACTCGGGATCCAGAACGCGACGTGGGCGAAACACTTCACGGCCGGCGACGCGCCCTACGTCGCGATCCTTCAGGACAATATCCGAAGGATGTACGCCGACCCGGTGCCGCAGCATCAGACGCTAGAGTGCGCCAGGGTCATCGTCTGCAACGGGACGCTGATCGCGCAGGACTACGCCGAGTACGCGACCGAGCGGCGGCGCATGGTCACGATCCCGCTCGGGATCGACGTCGAATTCTGGACTCACGCCGACGGCATGGCAGAATCGATCCAGATAAAGATCGAACGCAACATCGTGTATGGGGATCGCAAGCGCGCCGTCTTCGTCGGCGACGGCAGCGATCACAAGGGATGGCGTTTCGTGCGCGACCTCGCGGCGGCGCGGCGCGACCTCGACTGGTCGTTCGTCTGCAAGCAGGTCGGCGAAGGTGCACGCGCGCTCGGCGATGTCGTCTTCCTCGCGACGCGGGATCAGGTGCGCGCGGAGCTACGTCGAAGCGACGTCTTCGTGTTGGGCTCGCCGGTCGAGACGCAGTGCCTCGCGGCGCTGGAGGCGATGGCGTGCGGCCTGCCCGTCGTCATGCCGGCGACCGGCTGCTTCCACGATTGGCGCCCGCCGTCGTTCTTCGAGGCGCACCCGCAAGACTGCAAGCTGTTCGGCGACGCGCTCGACCGAGCACTCGCGAGTCGGCATGATCTCGATCCTCGGCGTGATCTCCTCGCCGCGGGCCGCTTCACCGTGGAAGACATGGTGTCCAGTTGGCGCGCGCTGCTGACGGAGGTCCTGGCGAATCTCGCATGACGCAGGGCAACCCGTACTCGGTTACGAAGCTCGCGCATCATCCGGACTACATCGCCGCGTTTCGTGATGGTCGCGTGCTCGCGCCGGTTCAAATTCATCTGATGTGGCAGAACTTGTGCCAAGCGGACTGTAATTTCTGTGCGTATCGCCTTTCAAACTGGAAGAACTCGAATCTATTCGACGATAAGCAGGCCATTCCATGGCTCATCCTCGAACCCATGCTGCGCGAAGCGCACGCGATGGGAACGAAGGCGATCGAACTCACGGGAGGTGGTGAGCCGACCATCTATCCGCACTACGATCGAGGCGTCGAACTGATCCATGAACTCGGATTTGATCTCGGCATCGTCACGAATGGCGTGGCGCTTTCGGCCGCGCGCGTCATGCAGTTGCAAGGCGTACGCGGTTGGAAGTGGGCGCGCGTGTCGATCGATGCCGGATCGCCCGGGACGTATTGCGAGGTGCGACGTGTATCGCCGATCCAGTGGGATCGCGCATGGGCGGCGATCGTGAATCTCGCGCATGCGCGCGATGACCGTGGCGACACGGAGATTCGCGTCGGCGCTGGATTCGTCGTGACGAACGAGAACGCGCACGAGGTCTACACCTTCTGCGAGAAGGCGAAGCGGGCGGGCGCCGACAACGTGCGATTGTGCGTGCGCTTCGGGCCTGGAGGGAACGACTACTACAAGCCCGACGTGCTCGACATGGCCGAGCAGCAGGCCGCCGACGCGCAGCGCGACCTCGACGATGACCGATTCCTCGTCGTCAACCTGATCCCGGAGCGGCGGCTCAATCAGGATGCTCCGACGCAGGACTATGAGCCGTGCCATACGATGCGGCTGCTCTGCGTGATCGGCGGGGATTCAGCGATCTACACCTGCTGCACGCTCGCGTTTGATCCTCGCGGAAGGATCGGATCGCTGCGCGAGCACTCGTTCAAGGAACTATGGGCCGGCGCGGTCGGGCAGAAGTTCTTCGAATCGTTCAAGGTCCGCGAGCGTTGCACCGTGCAGTGTCTGTATGAGAAGCGCAACAAGGCAATGATCGAGATTATGCAGGCGCCATCGTTCACCCCGAATTCGCCCGCACCGCCGCACGTCAACTTTATATAGGCGGTTTCTCGCGACGTTTGATCCAGGCGAGTTTGCATGCGCGACGCAGTGATGCGCCGACGAGCGGTTCATAGGTGGCCCGATGCTGCGCAAGATTCTTGCGCAATTGACGCGCCCGGGTCATGCGTGGATTGCGTCTCTTCTTCTTCGTCGCGACGCCCGCGAGCTTCCATTCGACGCGCACGTTCCCTTGGTCCCTGATCGAGCGTTGGATCGCGGCGCGCTGATTCATGCGCGCGCGGGCGAGGTTTGAGGCGACGGTGCCGCTCGTGAGCGAGTCCATTCCGAGCCATCCGCCGACGACCGCGGCGACCCCGTCCTCGACCGGCACGCCGAACCGCAGCGCGAGGCCGGCGGCCGTCGTCCAGGGCTCGCGAACGTAGGCGCTGCGGATCGCCTCGACGACGCGGGTGCCCGCCGCGACCCACTCGTGACGATTCGTCATGTGCCGCCTCCCCGCGTCGACGCTGCATCGACGGTATCGACGAAACAAGGAAACGAACCTTAAGTCTAGTACAGGTAACGACTTGATGTATCGACGACGTGAGCACCCACCTCTATGAGCACAGAACAGACTTTAGTTCTTAAACCGAACCATTCCTACCCTCCTCGCTCGCTGGCTCTGGATCCTCGGTTCACGTCGTCGATACATCAAGTCGTTTACCAGTAAAGACTTACGTCTAAAACCTCGTTTCGTCGATACCGTCGATGCAGCGTCGATGCAGCGTCGACGCGCCAGGATGCAGCGTCGACGCGCCAGGATCGCCTAGGGCGCGCCCTGGCCGTGGGTCGACGGACGCCCTGGAACGACGGGCCGTGGCGGCGCCTGCGCAGGGGTCGCGCGTCGGTGCGCGCGCCTCGGGCGCGTAACCGGTGCGGCGCCGGACGTCGACTAGATCAGCGTCTCGGCCCAATTCTCGACGTTCGAGTAACCGTTCGCCGCGATGGCGGCGCCGTCGCTCGGATCCTCGGGATCGAGCCCGTTCTCGATTTCGTAGAAGTCGGGCATGCCGTCCTGGTCCGTGTCGAGCGGCAGGTTCGTCGATTCCAGCACCGGCCACCCACCGACCTCGGTCGGCGAGTCGATGATGAAGTCCGTACCGAGCGGCCAGCACGTTCGCCGCGCGTTCTTCACCATGCGCGCGTCGCTCACGTCGCGCCGCGGGCGCGTCGCCCCGGCGCTATCGAGGATCATCGATGCCGCCGTCTTCGCGTCGTACGTCGTGACGGCCGGACACTCAAGCGGCGCGGAGAGTTGATGTCCAGCCGACGGGAGTTGGCCGAGTCCGTAATTACGCACCATCGGCCAGTTATCGACGCCGCCGCGACCATCGAGCGTGGGCGAGACATTCTCGCTGACGTAGATTTGCGCGTCGGGCGCGGCGGAGGTTCCGTTCGTCTGTACGAGGATCGGATATGCCACCGGCTGACCGGGGCTGTTCGGTCCGCGCTTCCACCAGTTTGCGACGAGGTTCACGCGATTGCCCGGCTTGGAGATTTCGCATGGCAACAGCTGCCAGTTAAAAATGAGGTTGTTGCGGAAGTCAATGACCCCGTTTGGATCGTAGTTGCCGAGGTTTCCGGCGAACTGCGGGTTGCGTTCATTGCAATTCGCAATCAAGTTGTGATGAATCGAGATATTCGTGGCCGCGAGGCCCGTAAGCAGACCCATCGAGTGCGGGCCTTCCGGGTGGAACGAGTTGGACAGACCTTCATAAATCATGCACCATTGCACGGTAATATCGTGCGTGTCGTAATACATCGTCAAGGACTCGTCGACCGCCCACGACATCGAGCAGTGGTCAATGACGATGTTGTAAACTTCTCCGGTCCCCTGCCCGGGATTGAGTGCGTCTTCTTCACCCGTGTTCAAACAATCTCGATTGTCCCACCCATCATGCGGATCATCCACGTCGCCGGTTCGGATACGAAGATAGCGGATCACTACGTCATGCGTATGTATGCGCACTTCCTCGCCCGAGAGACAAATGCCGTCTCCTGGCGCGGTTTGTCCGAGGATCGTCACGAACGGTTTATTGATCGCGAGCGCCTTTTCCTTGTGATCGATCACACCGCTGATGTCGAACACGATGATGTGTGGGCCGTCGTACTGAGTCGCCTCACGCAGGGATCCAGGTCCGCTCTCGTTGAGATTCGTGACATGCAGCACGACACCACCACGTCCGCCGATCGTGTTGGTTCCAAAACCCTCGGCGCCAGGGAACGCGGCGAGACCTACGATCGGGATGTACTCGTAAGCACCGATGTCGTAGGAGCTACCTTGCGGGCGAGACGTGCCAAGTATGTCCTCGATCGTGAGTCCGTTCGCGATGCCTGCATCGACGCATGGGCTCAACGTCTGTAGCGATAGGTCGTCGTTTGCATTGGTAAAGAGCGGGTCGCCATACTGGCTTCCAGTCTCGTTGCTGATGTTAGTGACCCAGTCAGTAAACGAGATCGGTGCGCCGCCCGCGTAGCCACCAACCATTGCGAACGTTGTCGACGCATCGTTGTCGCCGATACGGTGGTACTGGTTATTCTTCAATGTGAAGCCAGCGATCGACGCCTGCGTCTTTAGCATGAAAAAGATGTGGTCGACGATCCCGGTGCCGCTCGTCGGCATCGAGAGCACCATGTTCTCGATCACGACATTAGTGCTCTGTCCGTCCGTCGCGTCGCCGTCCGACTCGGCCGAGATCCCGTCCTTGCAGAGCGAGAAGCTCGCGTTCAGGATCTCCAGTTGATCGATTCGCTGCCCGCTGTTGTAGCTCTGTAGACGGACCACCGGGCCGAGGCATCGGTAGAGGATCGGGTTGCGGACCGAGACGCGGTTCATGTAGTTCGCGTAGATCCCGACGCTCTGGATGTCGATTCCTACGAGACGCTCGCACACGACGTCCTGCGTCACCTCTCCCGGAGGCGAATCGTTTCCACCTGGACCGAACGCGGTGCGGCAGTGCTCCACCTCGAGGTCGGCGATGTAGAGCTTGTTCACTCCCGAGCAGTTGAGCCCGCCGCTCGTGGTCGGATTCACGAGACCCGAGAGGCGCGTGTTGATGACGGCGGACCGGGAGCACCCCGCGCTCGCGTAGATTTCATTGTCGCGGGCGTCGATGTGACCATTGTCGTGGATGTTGCATTGCTCGATCACGGCGAAATTCGCGGAGAAGAATACTCCGTTTTTGTAGCTGTTGTTTATCTCGACGTTGAAGAGCGATCCGCCGTGCGGAGTCGCCCCGCCGTTCAATGACATGAGGATTCCGGCATTTGTGACGATGCAGTCCTCAAGCTGCGTCGCCACATGCGCTAGTCCGACGAGCGTCTCGACATCGCCGACCGTTTCATGGTTCGCGTTGAATGAAAGGTTGACCCCCTTCCAGAAGATCGGGTTGTCGTAGAGGTTGTCGTGGCCCCCACTTGAGAGCGTGAGCCCGACGCCGTCCACCGCCGCCGTCGCCGCGATCGTCGGTCGCACGCCACTGCCATAGGACGTGACGAGCAGCGGCCCGAAGTCGGGGTGCGGCTGCGTCCCGTTCGCGAATACGATCGTGTCGCCCTTGCGAAAGCTGATGCGCCCAAACTGGAAGCCGGTCGAGCTCGCGCCGCGGAAGGTCCTCCAGGCGTCAAACGCCTTCTCAGGAGTCAGGTACGGCTGATCCTGCGTTCCGGGGTTGCCGTCGCTCCCGTTCGCGGCCACGTACTTGTCGAATCCGAGGTAGGCCGGCGCCGCCTCGACGTTGTAGGTTGTGGATGTTGTCGACTGCGGCGCGCCATTCTTGAAGTTGACGACGAGCGTTACCGTCTTCACTCCAGGCGTTGCCCACTGGTGCTGGACACAGAGCCCGGTCTTCACCGTTCCGTCGCCCATGTCCCAGGTCGCGCGCGCGACCGTCATGGCGGCGTCGACCGGCGACGAGACGGACTGGAACGAGTCCTGAGCCGATATTACGACGCGCGTCAGTCCGGCGACGATGCGTGTTTGATCCGACTTCGTGATGACGGCGCCCAAGGGACGTGCTCCCCCTTGGCCGCTCTCGTCCGGCCGCGCTCATCCTATCAGGCGACACACTCGGGATGCGCGGTCAAAAACAGATCGAGCGAGGTGTATCGCGCCTCATCCGGCTGGCCGGGATGCCACTCCACCCACCCGACGAGTTCATTGCCCTTCGGCTCGATCGCGACCTTCTTCACGTCCTTGCGAATCGAGAGCGCGATCGGATAGGCGCCCGCCGCTCGCTTCACGCGAATCGACGTGCTCGCCATTGTGAAGACTTCGCTCAATGCATCGATGGCGACGATCGGACGGATCATTCCCGTGCGACCCGGCCAGATCGTGCCGACCTCAATATCGCTGCCGCTCAGATGAAGCGCCTTCTGCCCGCCAGGATAGGCGGCGTCACCCTTGCCGGGAGCCGTCTCGTCGGCCGAGTCGGTCACGATTGCGCCGCAAATGTTCTGGTTGAATGGAGCGGCGAGCGATGCCTTCGTACCGAGTCGGCACTTCCATCGATTGATCGTGATGACGCTGTTCGGCATTCCTCCTCGGAACGTGAGCGCGGAACCGCCCTGCCCGATACAGACATCTTCGGTGTAGCGATCCTGAATCGTGATGTTGCCGACGCCGATCGGTCCCTCGTTCATGCGATTCGCGAAGAAGAGGTCGCATCCACCGCACATCCCGGTCGCTCCGCCCGTGAATCCATGATCGCCTTGGATGTTGTGGTGATACCCTCCGTGCTCGCCGCAGATCGAATACTTGTAGCAGCGGATTTCGTACCACTTCGAAGTGCGATAAGTGTGACAGCCCCACTTGCCGCAATCCTGCCAGTTTTCTTCGTGCGGTGATCCATCGCCCTTGATGATGCAATCGATCAACGCGAAGCGCGCCGTACCGTCCGTCGTCGTCTTCACCGCGGCGCGATCGTCGGCTTCGAGGACGATCTTCTCTAGCGTGAAGTCGGTATCACCGTTGCCGAGGATGAAGGCATCCGTACTGCCGACATCGTTGTCGCGCGTGATCGTGGTCGACAGCGTGCCGCCCACGTCCCATCCGCAGACGTGGACGCCGACCTTGCCGTTGAACGGTCCCTTCGCGCGCGGGAGGCGTCCGGGCGTGCACTGATGCTTCGACCAGGGCGCGCCGGCCCGGATCGCGGCCCCGAGCGGATCGACGCTGTTCGTGACGAACGCGGCACCGCGGGGCTTGTAGCCGGTCGGGGAGACTATGAAGTCGGGATCGTCGAACATGGGCGCGCGCCTCCTGTCGTGGGGGATGGCAGCGCATTATCCCATGACGAGTGGCGTCTAGGAAGCGGCGTCTCAATCTTCGTAGAAACCGCGCGCGAGATCGTCGGACTTGTCCTGACAATGTCTACAGTACGGGACCGGATCGCGATTGCACGGTGCACCGATCATGCGCAGCGCCGCCTTGCAGCGGATGCAGCGATCGACGCGATCGTTGATGGCGAACCATCGACCGCCGACGAGCGCCATCGCGAGTGAAACCAAGATCCACCCGATCACGAAGGCTGTGATGGTTGTTACGAATTCGTCCACGGATCACCTCGCTTTCAGAATCACCGTCGCGCTGATGACGACGAATAGGAAGACCATGGCCCAAAACAGCCACAAGAGTCCGAATGAGACGCAGTTGGTGAAGCGCATCATTCTTCGATTCAGATTCATGCGTCGATGCTCCTGAGTTCGAGCTCGTCGTCGGGCGTGGATAGATTCGCGGCGCGACGATGCAGATCCTCGGACGCGCGCATAATCGAGCGCCGACGCCCTAGGCGACGCACGATCTCGGCATAATGCGGCGCGTTCGCTCCTGATGGAACGGTGTCGAAGATGCGCGCGAGTTCGATCGGGCCGCCGCATCGAACGTCCTCTCCAATCGCGCGCAATTCATCATGCAGCAGGACGAGATCGATTGGCTTGCCATTACGATTCAAATCGATCATTGCAGCGAAGATGATCTCGCGCGCAACTGAAGTGAAGTCGGACCGGGTGATTGCATGGATCGCGTCGCCGCACGCGCCCCACATCATGCATGCGAGTAGGCGTTCCTCGGCAGCGGGATCGCGTGGCGGGTCGAGAGTATTCATCGTCTCTCCTTTCAAAGCCCCGCCACGCCCCGCGGCTTTGCCCAAGCCGATCCGTGCCTCCCAGGGGTGGCTGAGGGGTGGACCTGGAGCGTGGCGAGGCGAGTTAGTTCTTCTTCTGCTCCTCGAATTTGGCGAGCGCGGCGGGGAGGGAGTCGGACGAAACGGAGTGGCCGCAACCTGTGCTGGCACATGCAACCCGAACCGTCGTGCCGACAGGATCCACCCCCGGCAGGCGCCGCGTCTCTGGATACGTTGTGAGGATCGACAACTGGTCTCCTCTCCCGCACTTGCTGCAGATCACCGGTCGGTTAGTCATCACGTCTCGTTCCTCCATCCGTCGCCCGCATCGTCACCGACTTGAGCAGCGCGGCGGCGTCGGCTTGTGCCATCTCGCAGGCGTAGGTGGCGGCGATGGTGGCAAAGCGATGGATGAACTGGGGCGGAGATTCTTCCGGCATGGCATCCTTCATCACGTCAATCATCGCCCTATTCACGCTCTCACGCACGATCTCTGCTGTCGTCCTCATCGGTCGTCCTCCGCCTTGAACTCGGTGCAGGTCGGCCGCCCTTCCGCGTCATGGGTCCATTCTTTCGCACCATCGACGAGCGACGCGAGGACGATCTCGCAGCCGTCCTTGTCGGTTTTGCGATACAGCGCATCGCGCTGGCAGCGGTTGCAGAACTTCTCCATGAACATCATCCCTTCGGTGCCGTTGCTCGGTCGGTACGGCTTGCCGGCCAGCGCTGGAATCCGGTACGGGCTCACGTCTTATCCTCCTCGCCGAAGTGCTTGCGGAGCACGTCAGCGAAAAACGCTGGGCGGTACGTCGGCGGGTCGTGCAAGTCGCTCGGCCACGTTCGAAGACGATTCACTGCCGAGTTGATCGCCCATCTTGCGCCGGCCTCGAAATCCGTGCGGCCGCATACGCTCGCGTTTCCGACACGCTTGCAGTACTCCTCGAATGCCTGCGGGATCGGGTCAGCGATCATGCTTCTTCTCCGGGTGCGCGGCGGCGAGGTAGGCGCGGCGAGCGACGCGCTCGCTGGTTAGCGCAACATCACGCACGGGGATCTGATCGGGAGTCGGAATCGGGCGAATCGGCGAGATGAAGGCGTCCTTCAACGCGCAGCGCGCCTCGCACCACTCGATCGCGAGGGCGCCGATCAGGCACGCCTCGGATACTGTTACCGATGGCGTCTCCATGTGACGCTGCCGCAGGATCTCCGCCGCCCGCTTTGGTTCCACGGTCACGCTCCCACGACCAGCGACGCGACGAGGACGATCAGGACCACGACGAAGCAGACGGCGCACGCCATCCCGCTGGCGTAGGCACGGCGGGTTGACACGAGCGGTGGATTATGGCACCTCATGGGGTCTTCTCGGAAACTCGAATCTCCCTCAGTAGATGAACGTGAAACGTTCTGCTCTCTCCTGGATTGATGTCACAATCAAAAGATGTATGCGAATTACCTTGGCCGCGTAGTGGACCCTCGTACTCCACGGTTCGCACTACCACCGTGCGTCGATCGTCCTTATTGGTAACTCGCACTTCGATGGTCATTGGTGGGTTTCCTTGTTTTTAGGAAGCTCAACGGGAACTGTGACAGCGATTTTTGGATCGGTGGGGTGCTTCATGGCGCCGGATCCGACGCCGCATCGACCCACACATCGACCGCGAGGATGAGCGCCTCGTCGGTGGCGAGGGCGAGGGCGAGGGCGCGGGCGAGGGCGAGGTCGCGGGCGTGGGCGCGGGCGTGGGCGAGGTCGATGGCGAGGTCGAGGGCGAGGTCGCGGGAGAGGTCGCTGGCGCGGGCGAGGTCGAGGGCGAGGGCGCTCCGCGCCTCTTCGACGGTCCGCGCCGAGTCACACTTCTCGGCGACATTCTTCGGCAGCCCCGGAAACCGGCTGACGATCCGGTTCACCGTGAAGATCACGATGCGCTCCAGCACCTTGCACTGCCGCTCTTGCGGCCAATCCAGCGACCCGACGTAGGCCGCGTGCAGCCGCAGCAAGTGCGGCGTAGCGACATCCCGAGAGGACCACGCCGCGTCGTTGATGCCGCGCAGGTCCCACATTCGAACAAGCCTGGGACTGTCCGTGCATGGGATGCCGAGCCGTAGCGCCTCCATTTCGAGGATGCAGCACTCGGCGGGCGGGCCGTTCTTCGAGCAGTGGACACCTTTTGCAAACACGCCACCGTGTTCGGCGAGGACTTCTTCGATCGTCTTCATCCGCTGAGCCTCCTATTGATCTCGGAGAGGCGGAAGCGACACGCATCATGCTCGTTGCCGAAGTAGGCGATAATGCCATCCTCGTTTTCGACCGCGAACCAGCCGTGCGGGCAGCGAGATTGGGCGTCACCATCTAGCGCGTAGTATGGAGTGACGTTCACAAGCGAGAGCGCGTCATCTAGATCGAGCTTCTTCGTCGTCTTCACTTCGACTTCTCCATTCGCGGCGGCTGCGGGTAGTGCTTGCGGACGAGATCGGCGCAGGTCTTGAGCGTGGCGGCCCTCGCGGCGTAGCTCTCGGCGTAATTCTCGGCAGCACACGCGGTCCACACGGCAGCACACGCGG
>Ga0184628_10000724_pt1 | contig 17063 bp, 37 predicted proteins | sample PLM4_5_b1_FD_133149 | JGI IMG/M metagenome (GOLD analysis project Ga0184628, IMG submission 133149) | Groundwater sediment microbial communities from an aquifer in East River, Colorado, USA - PLM4_5_b1 | ecosystem: Environmental > Terrestrial > Soil > Riparian zone | place: USA: East River... | reverse complement strand
TGGTGCTCGCAGTAACTGAAGTGCGAACGGCCCATGCAGTAGATAGCGTGCTCGGGCTCACCTGCGAGCGGATGGCCCAGTTGGTGGACTGGGTAGAAAGGACCGTACCGCCCAAGTTCCAGTTAGTAACCTTGGTAGAGATGATCTGCTGACGAACAGCCCAGTTCGTTACCTTAGTCGAAGGCGTAACCTGGGAAAGAACCGCCCAGTTCGTGGTCTTGGTACTTGGTGTGACAGTAGATCGAACGGCCCAGTTCGTTGCCAGGGTCGAAAGAACAACCCCAGTAACATTCCAGTTAGTGACCTTCGTTGCCGTAATCTGCTGCCGAACCGCCCAGGCAGTAGCTACAGGGGCAGGGGAGACCGCAGCGCGTACTGCCCAGGCGGTTGCCTTAGTACTGGGAGTGACCTCGGATCGAACTGCCCAGTTAGTTGCCTTCGTTGACGAGATCTGAGCCCTGACCGCCCAGCTCGTCGCCTGTGTGGAGATGACCTGGGTCGTGCCACTTCCAGCGAATAGCGGAATGAATGGCATGGCTTATGGCCTCGTGTACTCAGTCCAGTCGCACATAACGGACCAGCGGTCAGTGCTCGGGTTACCAGTAGTGACCGTAGCGGCATCTAGAAAGACAGCTACACCCTCGAGTGCGCGCAGGGTAACATCGGGCTCACCGATCAAGAACCCCCCAGTGTCAATCGGCTCATAACCCACTGCGGTAAAGACTCGCGGTCCGTACTTCTGGTCGATGATCGAGTTGGAGGGGATTGTTACCGTAAGCGTAGTACCAGAGCCGGTACCGTCAGCCGAAGCATCGCCCCACGCCGTCACCGACGCGCTTGAGCTGAGGCTCGTGTCGAGAGGGTTCTTGGTCAACGCCGTGCCGTTAGTCGGGACAGCGGTGAACCTGTGCAGCCGGATCACCGGCGGGATCACCGTGACGGCCTTGACTGCCGTGTGTAGGACGTCGACGATGATGCGGTTCACCGAGACCAGCACGGTCGAACCGGTCGCGTTGTGGATTGCGAAGATTTTCTGGCTGACAGCAGCGCGACCGGGCGTAATGAAGGTACCGACGCGACCTCGATAAGAGACGACCTTGTCCTCGACCGGGACTACGAACTGATCCCAGTTACCAGATCCAGCACCACGCTGGTAACCACGAGCAGTTACACCGGCAGTAGAACTTGCTGCCTGGTCACCCATCAGTTACCACGTCCCCATCTTGTCGATCATCGCATCCATCGCAAGTTTGTTCTCTGTCCCTGCACCCGGTGTCGGCGGGGTCGGGGGTGCGGTGTTCGTGCCGAGCACCTCGACCGCGACCTTTGCCCAGTCGTTCGACGGTGTGCCAGAGAACCCGTAGGTCGTAGTCCCGGGTGCGCCCTCGTTCGGATACCACAGAGCGTAGACGCCGTAGTCGGCACCGTTGGCGTCCATCAGAAGTGATGTCGGCGCACCGCCGCTCCCGGACAGGATGAGTGCGCTCATTCCAGCGGTCGCACCCCAGTCGCAACCAACGAACAGTACGCCGCTGTTGGTGCCGGTCCGTGTCAGAGTTGTGGCACGGCTGTTAGACGGACCGGCTCCAGCAAGACCGACGTTCTGAGCACTCGCCCCAAGGCCTGTTGACCGTGCGATCCGAGTACACCCAATTCCGCAAGCATTTGTAGCCGACGATGCTGCGGGACTGTTGATCTGGGACTGTCCTGCGCTACCGGCTGTGGCCAAGAACGTCAGCGCGGACCCAGCTGATCCTGTCGGACCAATGGCGTTGAGGATCGAGGCGAATGTTAGCCCGGTAGCGGTCGGTGCCGCCGTCCCCAGGATGTTCCCGTCAGCACTGAACTCGTGTGCGATCAGTAGATCTCCGGAGTCCCAGATCATGCTCGGCACGGTCGTATGCACCGCCGCAGCCTTCAGATACCAACCCGTCAGCACGGCGTTGTTGTAGGGCAGCCCGACGTCGCCGTACTCGCGCAGTTCGGGTGGGTAGGTGGTCATCTATTACGCGGCAGTGTCGCAGGCAACCGCAAAGGTGACGCCGTCAGAGTCCAGGGCAGCCGAGTTAGCGGCCGTCCGCTTGACCCAGACACGACGGATCTGCCCCGGCGGGATAGAACCGAGTGCAAGCCCCGTACCCGCTGTGGTGGGGGACGAGAATGCACCGACTCCAGTCGGGGCAGTAGTTTCGGTGGCGATGTTGGCGCCCTGTGAGGCAGACGTCTTGGCAACAGGGCCAGTGTTATCCACCGCAATGGCGATAGAAGCACCCGCGCCGACCTCGGCAGACAGGTAGACAACAGCGTTCTGCGCCGTCAGCGTCGCGTGGTTGTTGAGGATATCGAACGCGCGATAGTCCACAGTCGAGGCTGTGTTCTCTGCACCGGAGATGTCGTCGAAGAGACTGTTGGCGCCGGCACCCATGACGGACGTCGATGTGAATCCACCCAGCGAGCCAGTGGTCGGGTTCGTCGGGGCGGCCTGAGCCGTAGTGTCGCCGGCAGCGCCAGCCTTGACGGTCAGCCGGTAGACAATGTCCGTGTTGACGATCGGCATGGGATTCCTTTCTTGCCTAGAAGGTGACTGCTTCCCCACTGGGGATGGTGACTACCAGGCAACGGGTGTCACCTAGCGATTGCCTCCACTCCATGTCTTGCTTGGAGGGTCCTACGAGTCCGCCGGGGTGTGTATGCCACACCACCAGCTCCTCGCTGATATTGCCCGGATACGTGCGCGGGTTCTCAACGAGGTCAAGCAGGGCATCCATGAAGTCGTCAGACTCCATGTAAACCTGGATGACGGGCTGTTCAGCTTTGTTTTCGACCTGTTTGATCCTCGGTCCACCGTCTGAGCGGGTCAGAAGGACTCCGCAGGTCTCCAGATAGCCGGCTTCCATGCCAATCTGGGCGATCTGCTGGACGTCACTGGGAAGAATTTCCACTGTTTCTCAGCACCCCCGTCGTTCTCAGCATCATTTCGGCTTTTTCAACGTCTTCGAGAGCGATAATCCCCTTCTCGAGGAGAATCGTCCGTAGAACGACGTCAGCAGGCGGTCCTGAAACCTCCCGAACCTCCACTTTCGGCTTCTTCGGCTCCTTCAGCGGCTCCAAAGAACCCCCCACACCAGAAAACCGGTGGTGAACCGTGCCGTCAGCCTCGGCTAGGGTGTGGTCTCGCCGTTTGAGGGAGCACAGAGTACAAACATCGAGGTCACTCATCCTCGTCCTCCTCAGTCTCGACGATTTCACCCTCGAGAACGCGGTGTGAGGATGCCGGCATGAAGCCTCCAGTAACTGCGTCGGGCTGAACGAGCACCGAGCCCAGAATCCCCTGGAGCTTAATGCTGATGTCGGCCTCGATCGGCTGTGTCGGCTTGCCAAGCAGGTGCTCCAGCAAGAACTTGGCTGTGTCAGCCTTGACTCCAGGCGCCACGATCGGCTTACCCTTGTCGTCAATGTCCTCGTTATCGAGCAACTCCCGCAGTACCTCCATGGCCCGCACGGTGTGCGAGCGCATATCAGTCCGCATCATCTCCTTGAACAGCTCGATGCTCTTCTCGTGCATCGCCCGAGTCACCCACTTGGGAGCTACCCCAGTGAAGTTCCCGTTCTTGTCACGAGGTCGCCCTCGTGCCAGCTCTTCAAGGTCCCACTCTTCCATGGGCTTACCAAGCAGTGCCGTTTGCTCCCGGGCCGTCAGGGTACCCATTTCGCCTGGCGTATCCGAGCGGCGTCTCGCCCGTGCCCGGATTTGCTTCGGCGTCATCTTACGACGAGCTTCGCGCTCTGCCGTACGTGCCCTGTTACCTGGCGTCTTGGCCATACCCATGAGAAACTGCTCCATCCCGGAGTGGACAAAGAAAAACCGAGCAGCGAATCTCCCCCAGTAGTGGGAGACGCGTGCCCGATCCTGTCTATGACATCATCCAAAGCCGAGAAAGTCAAGGACTACGGACCGGCTAGACACTCGCCGTTATCAAATCGTTATAATCGCTGTATCCTCCCACACTAAGCGCCAGCCCTGACACGGCCCTGGCCCGCTCATCGAGTCGGGGGAGCGACCATCAGAGCGGGCCAGGGAGCACGCAGGGAGGGCGGGTTAGCCCGCGAGCATCATCACGCCGTCGCGCATCATCTAACAGCAAGATGTTTTACGGCGGCGGTGAGGGTTTCACTTCCGCGGTTGTCTCCCTCTCGGTCGTAGTGTCACCCCGCAGCTCACAAGAAGATCGTGAACATACCCGTAAGACATCCCCGTCATCCTCGTGATATTACGGATGCTGTACCCCTGTAGATAAAGGTCCGGCATCAACTCCTCATGTTCCTCGCGTGTCTTGTCACTACGAAAGCGAGGCCCGGTCACTAGATACGGACCACGATCGAGCAGACCGGGTAGCCGTCGTTATTCTGGCCGGCCTTGCCCAGCACGTACGGGTGGTTCTGCGACTGAGTGCTCTTGTTCGGATAGACGTCGTACACCCAGGTGTTACCCTCGTAGGCATACGACGTCCAGATGGCCCCGTCACCGCCAAGTTTCCACTGCACGCCTGAGTCCGTGATGATCGACGCAGTCACATCCATCCCCTGGCCGCCGTAGAAGCCGTAGAACTTGATGTGGTCCACCCGTGAGATAGCAACGCCGCCGCTAGTGTAGTGGCTAACCCAGACATACATCGCCGAGGTCTTACCTCCCGCACTGCACGTGTCCGCGCCCAGTGAATCTGATGCCTGAGCCGGCGGTGCTGTTACCGTCAGCCCAAGCACCAAGCCCAGCGCAGCAACCACTGAAATCAGAATCTTGCGGATCATGAATTCTCCTTACTCTGCCCATCCTCGGCCGGATGGGAAACTTGGGGGTTAAGCTCAGCCATAACCGCATCAACTACTCGGTCAACTGTGTCATCTCGAACCCACCCAAATGTATCGGATAGAGAGTCATAGATTACAGCTACCAATCGTTCTCGTAGCGTCTCGTCCGTCTGGCCCTGCGCGGCGGCGAGTTCATCCGTACAGCCCTTGCAGCCGCACGCTTCTAGCACGCGCTCCCGATATGTGCCCTGGGGCTGCGCGGCGGGAAGTCCTGCGAAAGTGTGGCCACGGTGGCAGCACCACGAGTCGAAGTCCCATGGCTTCATCGCGGCCCAGGCCAGCGTCAGGTCGGATGACCCGCACTCCCGGCAGCGGGCACCCCTATCCGCCTGCTCTACCAAGTCCGGCACCCAGTGCTCATGGCGGTCGCTCAGAGCCGTGGGCCGCCACCCCTCTTCTCCGTACGGGTGCAGGGTTTTACAATCTTCTGCGGGTTGCCAAGACATTACTTCTCCTCCTCCTCTGACGGGAAGCTATGGTTAGGGTTACCAGACGCCCGGCGGCTGTCGAGCATCTCCTGGATTCTGTCCCGTCTCGACGGCACGTTGGGACTGGGCCTGTCGCTCAGCTCGGTCATAGGCTTTAGCGAGGGCTCCTTCACCGTAGACTCTGTCATACGCTGTCGTCGCTCGAGCAACCGACGCTCGAACCTTTTCTTCCGACGACTCATCGCCGATCCTCCATTCTGGATCCTTCCGAGCCCACCAGAGCAGGCAGTGCGGACAACTACTCGGCCTGTGTGGAGGAATCATGTTAGAAAGGCTCGTCATCCAAGTCAGCTGACGGGGGCGTAGGAAGTACTGGGACGGAGTTGCCGCGGACGATAGTACCCCCGCGATCTACCCAGAGGAGAACGGGAAGGTTGAGGGTTTCTTGAGCTTCTGGCTGAGAGAGAAGCACGGCTTGGAGAAGGGGAAGCTGTCCGAGACGCTTGGTGATGTCAACGATGTTGGACTGAAGCTTCTCTTCTTCTCGGAATAGTTCAGCTCGTTTTTCGCGAACGTCAGCAAGCTTGGCTTCTGCTGACTCGTAGTCGTCCTCGAGACTCTTGTGCATGTTTGCTAGGACATCGTTCAGATCCATGACGGGACTTCCCTCGGTCGTTGGAAAAGCGAACAAGGCAAGTATATCACTTCTCGAGTGAGGGGTCAATCCTCTAGCCGAGGTGTGGGAACCGAGTGGACCGGGATTTGCTGGGTGAGGGGAGGTAGTACTTTTTGGGGAGAGCACACAGCTTCGTGAAAACTCTGGTCGTGTACGGGTATGGGTGGATTTGGGCGATTTGGGAGAAGGGGGGGGTTATGCGCCCTTATCGCCCCTCGCGCCCGATGGGCGCGACGCGAGGGGCGAAGGCGCGCGCCTAGGCGCTCGGCTCCGACGTGAGGGCGGCGAGGATCGCCGCGCCGGGGGCCGTCGTGCCCCGCTGCGCCTTGCTGCGCCCGTAGGCGCTCACGAGGGCGCTCGCCTGCTCCGGCGTGAAGGCGTAGCGCCCGCCCTTGCCCGGGAGGGCATCGCCTGCGCCCGCATTGCGCGCCTGCGCCCGCAGCCAACGGCGCATGTCCTTCTGCGAGACGCCTGCCTGCTCCGCCACGTCGGCGACGCTGAGAGCGCCCTGCGCCTCAGGGGCGACAGTCGGGGCGCTCGCCTCAGGGGCGCTCGTGGGGGCGCTTGTCTTGCTGGTGGTCTTGACAGTCATGATCTTGTCCTTTCATCGCAGCGGGCGCGCCTTGCGCCCTGCCGATAGGACAATCATTGCACGAAAAGGCGCCTCACGATGATCATGGGCGCATAAAAAAAAATATTTTTTTTCCGCCGATTCCGCTTGACAAAAAACGACGCTCATGATACGACTCCGAAAACGGACATACCCAGACATACCACGACGAACCCAGACAGAACACCCGAAAACGCGGTGTCTCTGTCCGTTTTCGTCCGTTTTCGTCTGTTTGTGTCCGTTTTGTAACGTTTGTCACGTCTGTTTATTCTCGAGGAGTTCCGGCCAGAGCTCTGCGGTCTGGCGCGGCACGCGCGGCCCGCGTGGGTCCGCTCACGTTACACGAGACTCGTGGTGTCTGTTCATTCTGAGTAAGGTCGATTCGTCAGCTCTAAGGTCTACGCGCGGTGTGCCTGGGAGCGTGCACGGAGGGTCGGACGCCGCGCGCGCGTCATTACACCACTGCGCCCCTCTCAGAGGAGGGGTCGCGTGGCTGAGGTCAGATGCGCCAGTGCTCAGTGTACCCGTCGGGGCAGACTAGCGTCATGCGTCCGTGGCGAGTGGAAGGAACTCGTACTGCGCAGTGCTCCCACACCCTCGAGTCAGCGTTGGGTGCCCCGCCTTCGGCAAGTGCAGCAGCTAGGGATGGTCCTACTGGTACCCATCGTGAGCCGAAGTAGTAGAATGCAGAGTGACTTCCAGAGCCCGAGAGTGATATCTGGAGCGTCGGTGCAGGAGCTGAGGAGTGCGTAGCACCGTCAGTGAAGAGGTGGCCGATCCAGATCCCCAGCAGCAGCGTCAGCGGGAGTCCTATCCGGAGTATCAACTTGGCGTTCTTCGTGAGGTGCACGTCATGGTCGGAGTACTTCATCTTAAGGTCCAGCCTTCCGAAGTGTAGTAGTCGAGGTGGGTGGTGCAGACCTTCTTGGCGCGTCCACCTTTGGTCACCCAGTATCGGGCATGGTAGTCGCAGTGCCCGTGTTGGCAGTTCACTCGTAGTCCTCGTAGTCCAGTTCGCAGTCGCCGTTCTCGTGGTCGCAGAGCGCGTGCCTGTTGTTGAGGTAGTAGCCCGGCTCGTCGTACTCCTGTCGGGCGCAGGGGTCACTTGGTGTGTGGCCGCAGCAGGGATAGTCCTCGCAGTAGCCGTTGTAGCCGGCCTCGGTGCAGTCAGCGTCAGTGCTGAGGTCGCTCATCGTGGCATTCCCATCGGGGTGTCGGTGTAGAAGCATCCGCAGGAGAGGCGTACTGATGTGTCGGATCCGTAGCCCATCATGGATGGGTATTCGTGAATGTCGCGGATGCGTGCCATCCCGTGAGAGGGGCAGGCTTCGAGTTGAGACCAAGCGTTGTAGTTAGCTGCCTCGCGGATCGTCGCGCGGTTGATGTGGGAGATGCGAAGCAGCGGAGCGTGCCCGGTGCGAGGCATGTCAGCGTCCTTTCCGTGAGCGCCAGATCGAGCGGGTGAGGATGTCGCGTCGGATGGGAAGCATGGCGATCAGTTCCAGATGTTCGTGTAGGCAGCGAGTCGGTCAGCGCTGGAGATCATGTGGCGGGAGCGGAAGTATCGGCGGATGCGAGTGATCATGATGTTTGTTCCCCTTCGGTGTACGCATCGCGCGCCCTGCGCGATATGAGAATCATGCATCAACTTACAAACCAAGTCAACGGGTAAATAAACACGAGTTTTTCCGCGTCAACCCGCGCCTTATGCATTTTCGCGCGTGCGCGCGTATATCACACTGTAAAACCATTGTCAACTAGCAATTTAACACAGCCAGACCCGGCTACGGTGTCCGGGTTAGTACTGTGTACCAGTGTTTCGGTTTGTTTTGGACGGTAGGCATCACTGTGTTAGAGATCCCAGTCCGGTGGATGGGTTGTGAGTCGTACAAGGCGTCCTTTGTACCCTTCTCGTTCACCCGGAACGGAGTTTGTCCTCCGAGTCAATTCCAGTTCCCGAGTGTTTTTCTTCCTATCTCGAGTAATTCATGTAACTCGGCTGTTGTTCATTCTGAAGAGAGTGTTTTCGTACACTCTGCGACTAGCCCGCGCGCGCGTGCGCGTGAGCCGCGCGTGTTCGCGTCAGAGCATGCAGTCACGACAGTTCATTCGTCGATGCCGTCGACAAGGCATCCTCACTGGCACAACCTGAGGAGGAGCTTCACTAACAACATGCATCTGAACTGTCATCCCCCCTTCCGGCACATTCACGATCTTCATCTTATTCTGCCAGCCGCAGAATGGGCAGTAAATCCAATTCTTCTCCTGCCACTTACCGCAGCCCTTCTTCTCAGCCCTTGCTTTCTCAGTTCTTTGTCCGCACTTGAACCTCTCTTCCTGCTCGTTCAGCCCCACTCCTCCGTTCATTGCTCGTGTAAGCTTCCGGAGTTGTCTATCCACCCATTCCTTCTTAGCAAACGCCTCGTCATTCTTAATCGGAAATACAGAGTTCTTTCTGGAGCCACCTCCAGAGCCCTTTCCCGAGCCCCCGCTAGCTGCCCTACCCAACGCAGCCTGTTCATCATTCTGCCGACCCTTACCCTCATCACCAAGCGAGAGAGCCTCGTGAAAAAGGGACTCGTACGCAGCAACAAAAGACTCCGGGAGCAGATACAACAGCTCAATCGCTACCCGCCGTGAACCGACACCAGCATCAGCCAGAGCATCGGCTAGCTTCCTCTTCTCTCTAGCGCTCGTCATCTTCCATCCCATCTTTTTCGATTGAGTATCCGCGGCCATCGTTCTCTTCCACTACCTGCTTTTTCCGCAACCCCCTCGTAGCTAGCAATCCAGAAACTACTACACCCAGTATTCTGCCCAGTCCCATTCCCATCTGGCGGGCACGCGACCCCCCCGTAAGGGAGGGAGGGCGCGGGTCCGGCCCAGTATGGTCAGTGGGCCTGCGAGGGGACTGGGGGCGGTAACAGAAGCAGTGGTTATTACAGCAATGGTTGGTCGAAAACTCGTCGTTTTTCTTCTCTCCCACTACCTCGTCATCGTTTTTCGAATTGTCGTTTTCCACTTGGTACTCATTCTCTTTTTCTAGAGATGACAGAGATTATTATTATTTTGTCATTACGGCCCTCTCCCCCTTATGGGGGGAGGGGCGTACGACCGCGCATGCCCGCGCGCATATCCGCGCGAGTGAGTTACGTAAGCCGATACTTAGCATCAGAAGGATTCCACCAGACTAGCCCCTCCGTTTCTAATTCTGTGAGGCGTTGTCTAAGCCAGCTCTCAGAGGCTGTTGTGCGGACAATACGGGGATGAGCTAGAATCTGGTCGAGCGTGAGCCCGTCCTGCTCAGTGAGCTCTAGTACTCGGAAGAGACGGTAGCGCCACTTTGCTCTACGAGGTTCGGCATCGTAGATCCAGCGGTGTTTCAATGTATCCATCCTTCCCTCATAGCGACAGCTACTAGCAGAGTTCTGTTCATGCGTCCGAGGCCCACCTTGGCTCTAGCCTCCTGGAGCAGCTTGTGTACGCCCTTGGTTCCTATACCCAGATCATTGGCCACTTCTTCGTAGGTCAGACCCTCGGCGCATAGCTGGAGCACCTCCAGTTGACGGTGGGTGAGTGGGCAGGTATCCCACACAGCCGATGCTCGTCGGTCGATTCTCTCGTGGTTCTCCCGGGCTATGAGCATTAGAGGGCGTCGTCGCCCTGGGTAGTTCTCGGTCACTGGGGAGTGGTTCATGCTTGCCCATAGAAGGTGATCTGAGTGTTACCTCCAATTGGCGTGTAGCTCTTGTGATGAGTCACTGCCCAGTCCTCGATCATGGCCAGCACTACAGCTTGGTTCTCGTTGCTGATGTCTGGCAGACCGATGTCCCCCGGCAGGTCTACCGTGAGCTCACTGATGGTTGTCTTGGTGATCTTCACTCGTTGTTTCATGTTAGATCAGGTCCTCCATCTCAGCTTCGGCCAGAGCCTCAGGGTCGCTGGCGATCTCAGTCAATGCCCATTCCTTCTCCACCTTAGTGATGCGGTCCTCGTCATAGAGTTTCTTGAGTTGCTGGTATGCGCGCAGGTAGAGAGTCTGGGTCGGCTTCTGTCCCAGCACCCGGGCCATCTCATCCTTGACCTCGTGTGTGGAGTAGGGGCGAGCGGCTCGGCCACTGAGTTTCTTCAGGGCCTGTAGCGCGGCAGGATTGGGCTCCGGCTTCCGGCCTGGCTTGGCTCGCTCGTGCTGTTCGCCCGCCATCTCCAGATCCTCGACCTCCAGCTCTGGCCCTTCGCCGGAGAAGTCGAAGATGCCCCAGGTGCCCCCCGTTCCCTCCCATGCGGCCCTCACTTCGGCCTGTGACGTATCGGCGGGCAGGCCCAAATAGCGAGCGACCATCTTACGGGTCCCTTGGCCTACCCTCCCGCCAGCGGCACGGCGAGGGGTGCGTGACTGACCATTGCCCTTGCCCGATTTCCCTGCGTTCGCCCTACCGTGCTCCTCCTCGGTTAGCACGTTAACTTCAGGCTCCCAAGTCAGCTGACCGGTGGGGGATTTCTTTCGGAGGTTGCGGATTTCGAATCGGATGGACTGAGCGTGCTTGGACTCGGTCTCGACGAGCATGGTGCCGAGTCGTCCGTGGGTGAAGTAGAGGCTGTTCTCGCTCCATGCGTGGTTAGCCACCGAGCCCAGCATCTTCTGGCCGCCTCGTGTGCCGTTATCATTATCCCTCCCCTTCCGCATGTGATGGACCACCTGGATGGCGCACTGATGCTTCTCAGCGATGACCTTGAGCGGACGATAGATACGCTCTGTCATCTCCTGCGCGCGGTTCTCGTCCACATCTCCCGCGATCATCATGAGAGGGTCGAGGACAACCAGCTTGTAGGGTTCGTTGGGCACCTCGATGGCTAAGTCATCGGATGAGTGAACGTAGCCCTCGCTGAGCACTTCATCCAGCCATGCCTGCCAGCCCGGGTCGCTGACTGTGAACTGCTCCCGAACGATCGAGGAGACTCGAGGTAGCACATTGTTCTCGTCAGCGGGCTCCCACACCAAGCGCAGCTCTCCATCTTCGTCTCGCTCGGAAGTCACGCGGTCCTGAGTCTTAGTAGGAACCATCTTGCCGAGTCGGTCCTTCAAGGTGGGCAGGGGGTCCTCCTCCTGAATGTAGAGAACAGGACCCGGCTGCAAGACATCGAAGGCATTGAGGAAGGGTGCACCAGTGGCTACGCTCAGTACCAGATCGAGGGCCGACCAGGACTTGAACGACTTTGGTTCCCCAGCGAAGAACCCGCAGCTTGCCTGCGTGAGGATTCCCTTGACCAGCCATACCGGCGGCTCAGCCTCCTTGACCATCGTGAAGAGATTACCGGGTCGCGGCTTCTCCTCGCGGTCCTTCTCGAGCTGCTTCTCGGTTTCCTCAGAGCGCTCGCTTATAGCCTTAGCAGCCTCGGTCAGGAGACGCTTGAGTTCGTCAGATCGTCCCGCGAACTTGTTCCAGACAGTCTCGCGAACGATGGCAACGATCTCTGGAACAGTACAGCCGGCATCAGCTAGGTCGCGCTCGATCTGCCAGAGCTTGTCCGAGCGATCTTGCCCACCCGTAGCGCGAGCTGCAACGAGTTCTCGGACCTCCTTCGAGCACTTGAGTCGTACCTTGCCCCAGACCTCCAGTCGATCGGTTGCAGAGATCTGGTCTTCGAGGACATCCGTTGCGAGGTTGCCGGCGTCAGCTCCCTGAACAGCCGGGAGATCCTCGAAGTCGTCCGCAAGATAGCGTCGACCGTTGTGCCAGAGGAGGCGACCGGGTACCGGATTACCGTCGTTGGCGTCCTTGTACTCGGGCTTGTGATTAGCCCACCCTGGGATGCGGAGAAGCTGAGTGGTATCCCACCCGGAGTGGTCGGCTCCCAAGTAGTACGTGAGCTTCTGGTTCTCGTTACCCGGCCAGCTCGCACCCTGAATGTCACCTCCTGTGATAAGCCAGAGCGCCTGGTAGCGGCCCGGCGATGATTCCCAGGCGATCGTGGGGCGGTAGTCGTCGTCGATCTCCTCAGGGTTGACGGTGTCGAGGTCAGCCCAGAGGGCGTGCTCATCCATCGCGTGCTGGAGCTGACGTACCCGCTTTTCGAAGATGCTCGGGCACCAGTAAAGATCGTCATCGGTGTGGGACTTCAGATGCTCGACGATCTTCTCACGGTCGAGAGGCCATCGGAAAGCTGGTCCCTCGTTGTAGCCCCGGATTCGTTGCGCCTTGTCTTCAGCGCTTCCGTCGATCCAGGGGAAGAAGACATACCCTGTTTGCTTACCCCACGCTCGTGAGATAAGCTTCAGAGCAGACTCTGCGGACAGTGCCACTAATCCTCCTTTGCAGTCTGGTTGACTACTGTATGGCCGGTCACTCGATGACCTTTAGCCCACCAATCTCGCTCATCTTCAGATCTGAAAGGTTGAGGCAAGATGGGTTCGCAGTCAAGACAGGTAGCGAGATACCAGGTTTTCTCTGGTTCATCCATGGCATCATCTCCTCAGTCATACCATGTACGCGCCTTTTGCGCGATGCCTTTACATTAGGCGCGCGGGCGCATATTGTCAATACCGCCGGAAACTCAAAAAAATGGTTGACGTAGGTAGTTGACGGGCGTCGCGCCCTCATGCGATGATTGATGCATCGCGCAGCATGACGCCGCGCATCGACAAGGAAGGCTGACTCAGATGAGAATCCAACTATCCAGGGTCTACGAGATCCAGTTCGACGGCACTGCTGCTCAGTTCATCGAACTCGTTGACCGGGAACTGAGGATGCGCCACGACGGCAACTTGGATTCTCTCGACATGGGCGACGCCGTCCAGGGGGCCACCGATCTGTACGACCAAGGCGATCTGACCCACTTGGTCGACATCGTGGACAATCAGTACAACTACATCGATTGCCCCGACAGCTCCACGCTCGTGCACTACTTCCCCGAGACCGACACCTATGCCCCCACGCTGCCGGGCCTCGAGTTCCGGCCGATCCCCAAGGAGAACTGATCATGACCTACGCACCGCCCGGCTCCGGACTTGGGGGAGCCCACACCAAGCGGGCCGAGCTCAGCGAACAGCGGAAGGAGCCTCTCTCGCGCTCAGCTGACGCCAAGGACAAGGCCATCATCGCTCTCCGACAGCAGCACAAGGAGACTCAGGCCAAGCTCAAGGCCGAGTACGAGGCAAGCCGACCGAAGCCGGGGCCACGACATGGGTGACTTCGACCTCGGGCTGATGACCTTCCAAGAGCAGCTGGAGTTCTACGCCGCTCTCAAGGAGATGGTCACGAAAAACGTGCGTAATCCGCCGAAGCTACTCGACCCAGGCCGTACGTGGGTTGTCTACGGGCAGAAGCACACTGGCGACAAGTGGGGACGCAAGCGATTCCCCACCTACGTCGAGGCCTTCCGCTTCATGAAGCCAAGACTCAAGACATACCACGACATCAGCATCACCTCGACGCGACTTCAGTTCAAACCTCCGGGCCGCGTCGTGAAGATCAAGAGGAATGGTCGGCCACTCATGGTGGTGATCAACGGTAAGAAGCAGCAGGAGACAAGGTTCGTTGCAATCTCTCCGCCACCTGGGCACCTCTGGTGCAAGTACTGCCGTCGCTTCTCTGTCTTCGTCTGGTACACATCTCACCATGCCTTTCCCAAGGACATGCCGATCACAGACCCAAGCATCCGCCGCTGCGCTATCTGCGGTGTAACCGAGAGGTGGGGAGCATGGCGACACTAAGTCCTCCCTCAGAGACATTCCATAGCCCCGCACAAGAAGTCCCTGACGTAGACTGCGCAGTCTGCCACGAGCCGGCCTCGACACAGGCTTACGTTGTTGCACTGAAGCGGCCTCTCGTCACCCGGAAATGGTACTTCTGCTCGCTAGCCCACCTCAGGGTGTGGGCGGCACCAGTCCGATGATGGACGACCGGTGGGTATACGGAGAAGACATCGACCCAGATGATTGCCACCTCTGGAACTGCGTTGAGCCGAGCCGTAAGATCACCGACTTTGTAGCTATGGTGATCTACGAAGGTATTACAGTCCCCATGCATATCCCATGCGCTCGACTCTTCTCTACTAACGTGAAGCGGGTGAGCCTACAACAGGACTGTCGTGAGATGGCACGCTGGAATTGACTCGTTGACTGGGTCATGCGGGTAGCATATAATAACCGCGCATCGCATCATAAATCGCTCGCGTAAAGGGGTTTTCATGGAACACAACTTCGTATCCATCTCCGTCATGCCAGTCGACGCGAGGGTTTCCCCATCCGGGGAGGTCCAGTACACCGAGGCGCCGGAACGATCGGCTGATACCACACCCGAGCAGGTGTGCCAGCTTTGCTGGGTTCCTCTCGATGAGTTCTCGATCAAGTCCGAGTGTCCTGGGCCCAAGGTTCCCAACGATATCTCGGGATTGATGCCGCAGCAGTAATCACTCGCGCGAGTCATCCGCTCATCTCTACACGCTCCCAGGAGGGTAACAATGACCAACTTCATCAACGTCGGGGTCAAACGCACCGACAATGGTGAACCTATCACCAACAAGAAGCTGCTGAAAGCTCTGGTGAAGGAGGATCCCTACTTTGTCACCGCCTACCCCACCTCAAACATGGGCACTCAGTTCTCGGGTCCGCTGAACAAGCTCCCGATGGGTAACAACTTGGTAGTGACAGGGCCAGACCCCTACACCGACCGCAGATGGCATGCCAACATCATCCGCACCGTTCGAGACGAAGTGAGGGTTAGCTGATGGGACTCTTGAGTGACGGCATTACCCACAACCACTCTGAAGGGAGGCCCTGCAACTCCGAGTGCATGACGGTTCGAGAGTTCAAGGCTTACCAACGGCGCTGGGACGAGGCCCACGGCTGGACCTTCTGGCGCCGGCTCGGTCGGTTCTTCGGGATCTGCACATGAGCTCCGACACTCGACTTGGTGCGCTCGATCGACTCACGGTTGAGATTCTGAAGGATCTCATCCTCAGCCTCGACGACAAGTACCTCGACAACTTCGAAGACCTAGTCGACATTGCTTGCCCAGACGACCTAGACAGCGACGACAACGAGGTAGCGATGGAGCTTTTCTACGACGAGGTTGAGCGTATTCAGGATAGGGTCATGCTGAGGGTGGGCAAGGCCCTAGTTAACTATGGGAGGGGTAAAGGGGACGACGATCGTCTCATCCGTGAGATGAATCGCCAGCTCAAGGCTGAAGACGACACTGCTCCCGAGACCGACCCCCATACCATCATCGTCCATGCCCCGGAGGCCCACCTGGTACGCCAAGTTTGATCCCCCCATTGCACCCATTCTTCCCATGCATTATGATGGGTATATCGCAGGGGGATGACCCCCCAACTGACAGGAAGGTATGAGGATGGCCCTCATCGACCCCGAGACATGCTCATGGTGCACCGACGAGGTGGAAGACTCGACCTTGATCGAGATTCCCGAGACGCTCGGTTCTGACTGCGCTCGTATCTGCCCACGCTGCGCCGACACCCAGGGGCTCAACATCGAGTTCTCCCTGCTCAACGAGATTGACAGGTTCTTCCGATGACCGACCTGAGCTGGTGGACCGACGAGTGGTACGAGGAAAACGTCGAGGAGTACGAGGAAGCCGAAGAAGACCCGGACTACTGCGAGGCTGATATCCGAAACGACCGAGTCTGCCTCGCCAAGCTCGACAAGAAAGGCCACTGCCCCAACCAACGCCATCACCTGAGGAGCTGAATATGTACGCCCATCTCAACAAGGCAAAGAACGACGAGCTCTACGTTACGCTCGTTGCAGACAACAACTACGTCGTCTTCACCAGCGAGACGTATACCAATCCAGCAAACGCCCTGCACGCTCTCGACCTAGCGCTCCAGTTCGACGGATCACGCGTAATCGTCGACAACGACATTCCTGCGCCCATCCGGGCTCGCGTCGAGGTCTGGCAGCTCTTCCATGCCAAGGAGCCCGACGACGAACCCGACGAGACCGAAGAACCAACCGATGCTTGAGGCAGAGTGCGGCCGGTGTGGAGAAACCTTCGTTCCGGCCGATGAAAACGACACTGTCCATCTTGTCCGCGAAGACGGCGAGGAGTGCGGAGGGCAGGGAGAAATCACCGGAACTTGGGTGTTTCATTTTGAGATGCCCTGCTAGTTGACAGGGATTACCAAGTGAGATAGATTTATCTCATCGCCCTTCACCGCGAGGGGTACCGACCGAGGAAGGCCACACCATGGCAAGCACCGCAGAAATCGCAGCCGAGTTCGACACCGACGGCAAGACCCTCCGCAAGTTCTTCCGCAGCGACGCCTGCGAGGTCGAGCCGGTGGGGCAGGGGTCGCGCTACGAGCTCGACGACGACGAGATGGAGACGCTGCGCGCCGCGGCTCGCGGAGGAAAGATCTAGCCTTTGCTCGCGAGGTGCTCGCGGTACCTCGCCTTCACCGCGATGTACTCCGCGTGGTCGAGCATCAGCTCGCTGGCGATCTTGCGGATGGTCGC
>Ga0184628_10000723_pt1 | contig 17088 bp, 15 predicted proteins | sample PLM4_5_b1_FD_133149 | JGI IMG/M metagenome (GOLD analysis project Ga0184628, IMG submission 133149) | Groundwater sediment microbial communities from an aquifer in East River, Colorado, USA - PLM4_5_b1 | ecosystem: Environmental > Terrestrial > Soil > Riparian zone | place: USA: East River... | reverse complement strand
GCGACACCGCAACAGTCAGGATCACATTCCATGCCAAAGCTTAGCTCACACCAATCAAACGAGTTCACCAAACTCTTGATAGAAGGAGACTCTGGAAGTGGAAAGACTGGATGCCTCACCTCCCTGGTCGGGGCCGGGTATAAGCTTCGCATCTTGGACTTCGACAACGGACTGGAGCCCCTTAAGCAGTTCATCGGCCGTGACTGCCCAGAGGCCATTGATAATGTGGAGTTTGTATCTCTGCGTGACACTCGCAAGGCCGGACCCGAAGGCCCAACCGTAGTCGCCCCCAAGGCCTTCATGCGATCCCTCAAACTCCTAGACAAGTGGAAGTACACCGATGACGACGGAACGGAGACCGACCTGGGTGTCCCAGCAGAATGGGGACCAGATTGTATTCTCGTTGTTGACTCCCTCACGTTTATGTCTGATGCAGCTTTCGATTTCCGCGAACCACTTACCCCTAAGTCACGCGACGGGAAGTATGACATGCGAGCAGTTTATGGCGATGCTCAAGGGGCTATTGAAGGGGTACTTGCCCTACTCACCGGGGAGTCGTTCCGGACCAACGTCATCGTCATAAGCCACATCAAGTACGTCGACAATCCCGATGGTAGCCGCAAAGGCTTCCCCACCTCTGTAGGCTCCGCCCTCGGTCCTGTGATCCCACGCTACTTCAATAGCGTGGCCCTGTGTCAAACCCAAGGAGGCAAACGCACCATCCAAACCCAAGCTACAGCCATGATCGACCTCAAGAACCCCAAGCCTTTCGCCATGGCCCCGCATTACCCTATCGAAACCGGTCTTGCGGAGTTCTTCGCTGTTCTCCGTGAACCGCCCAAGCAAACGGCGAAACCTAAACTAGCAACTGTAAGGAAACTGTAAATGGCAACTGCACCGAACTTCGCTTCGCTTCTCGACAAGCCTTCCTCTGAGATCGAGCGTCCCAAGCCGCTCCCTCAGGGCCACTACGTCTGCGTCGTCAAGGGCCTCCCCGTCTTCGACAAGTCCTCGAAGAAGCAGACCGAGTACGTCGAGTTCGCCCTTCAACCCATCGAAGCCCAAGACGATGTGGACGAGGACGACCTCAAGGCAATGGGTGGGTTCGCGGACAAGACGATCCGTGCGACCTACTACATCACCGAGAAGTCCCTCTACCGCCTCAAGGAGTTCCTCACCCACTGTGGGATCGAGGAAGACGACAAGGTCTCACTCCGTGAGCGGATCGAGGCTTCGCCGAACTGCCAAGTGCTTGTGGGCCTCGTCCACGAAGCTTCGAATGACGGCTCGGCCGTCTACGCCAACGTCGGTTCCACCGCTGCGGTGGAATAGTCTCTAGTACCACCTAGGGGGAGGTAAGGTCAAGCGTACCTCCCCCACCTTTCTGAGGAATAGACAATGGGTATGTTTCGTAAGCGATGTCCAATCTGCGGTACCTCCTATGTTGAGGGTGAGCGTCATGCTTGTTCCAACATCATCCCAGATGCTGTACCTCCTCCAAGGATCGACCTCTCTCGTGACGCCCTCTTGGTCGAGCGCCAGAAGACCCACGGATCATTCACCGACAACGCCCGCGTGATGCAGGCACTAAAGCGCACCATGGAGGCTGAGGCGGGTTGGGCAGGGCTCTCCGACCGTCATAAGGAGGCTCTCCATATGGTCGTTCACAAGATCGGTCGTATACTCTCAGGCAACCCCCTGACCCACGATCACTGGGACGACATAGCCGGCTATGCCAAGCTCGGAAGCGAAGCCTGTGACTAACATAACCATCATCGGAGAAGCCTATGGCGAAGCGGAAGACAAGGCGAAGCGTCCCTTTGTTGGAGCATCAGGTCAAGAACTATCTCGCATGCTTAACGAAGCGGGAATTGATCGGAGTGATTGTTTCCTTACGAACGTGTTTAATATTCGGCCACCGGGGAATAAGATTGAAGCCTTCTGCGGCCCAAAGGCGGAAGCTATCCCGGGCTTCCCGGCACTCATCAAGGGAAAGCACGTAAGGAAGGAATTCGAGAATGAACTCTATCGTCTCGGTGATGAAGTCCTTTCTGCTGACAGCAACCTTGTTATCTGTCTTGGGAATACTCCTCTTTGGGCTATGGCTGGGCAAACCGGGATCTCTAAGCTTAGGGGAACAACGCTTGTGTCTAGCCATACTGTGTCTGGGTACAAGCTTCTACCTACTTATCATCCTGCAGCGGTGCTGCGCCAGTGGGAGCTACGCCCTACTACCATAGTGGACCTGATGAAGGCCAAGCGCGAAGCAGAGTACCCTGAGATCCGTCGCCCCAAGCGTGAGATCCACATCGAACCCTCTCTCTCAGACATACGGAGCTTCTTCAATGAGTACCTTCCGGGATGCCGTTGCCTTGGCGTCGATATCGAAACGTCTGGAAACCAGATTACTTGCATTGGGTTTTCCCCAGGGACGAACCGAGCAATCGTCATTCCATTTGTTGACTCTCGACGAGTGGGCCGAAACTATTGGACTAATCAAGCAGATGAACTCGCTGTCTGGAAACTTGTTGCAGACGTTCTTGGAGCAGCTAATCCACCAAAGGTCTTCCAGAACGGGGTATACGACATCGCCTTCCTCTGGCGAAGCTACAGGATTAAGGTCCGAGGAGCCCAACACGACACCATGCTCCTCCACCATGCCCTCCACCCCGAAGCCTTGAAGGGCCTGGGGTACCTTGGGTCGGTCTATACTGATGAAGGATCATGGAAGCACATGCGGAAGACTTCAACCATCAAGAGGGACGAGTAACATGGCCGAGAAGAACCCACACGTAGTAGCCGTCAGTCGCCACAGTGGCGACAGCTACATCCTTGTCTTCTGCGACAATGGAGACGTGTATCGGATGCTGGTTGATCCGATGAATGGTAACATCAAGAGCGAGAAGGTCCACGAACTGTTCCACGACGTACCCACACCCCAGCCAGCCGAAGGCATGAAGCCCTACTGGAACGAGGAGATGACACCCAGGCCTGGGCTGGGTATCCAGCAGGTGGAGCTACAGAAGGACAACGTCTACATCAAGGACGAGAAGGGCCGTGTGTGGCAGGTAGTACTTGAGGAGAACTTCCCAGAGATCAGGCTCGTTGGCCATGAAGGTTATTGACACCTCCACGGACGACCCCGGCAAGTTCACCCAGTTCGAACGGGATCAGGTCTACAACGGACTAGACTGTTGCGTCACAGTCGAAGTGCTAGAGGCTCTGTTGCCACAGTTAGACGAACACACCACCCAGACCTATGCCTTTAGCCGGTCCATGCAGGGGCCGGTCTTGGAGATGGGCATAAGAGGGCTCTTGGTTGACCAACAGCGAAAGGAGCAGGTCATTGACCAATACTTCCTCCTCCTCGACCGTCTCGAGCGCAATCTCGAAAGGATTGTTCTTGAAGGTGTGGGTATGCCTTCGTTCAACTGGCGCAGCTACGGTGACCTACATACCCTCTTCTACGACAAGCTCCAGATCCCTGTCATTCGCCACCAGGGCCGACCCACCGTCAACTACACTGCCCTGGAGAAGATGAACAACTACCTCATAGCCCAGCCCATCGTAGCGCACATCCTTGCCATGCGGGACCTGGGGAAGAAGATAGGAATGCTTCGAACGGAGATCGACCCCGATGGACGTATGCGAACCTCTTATAACATCGCTGGTACTTCTACTGGTCGCTTTAGTAGTAGCATTAACGAGTTTGGCACTGGCACTAATCTGCAGAATGTGGAGGAGCAACTGCGGAGCATCTTCATCGCCGACCCGGGAATGAAACTCGGCAAGTTCGACGCAAAGAGTGGAGAGAGCTATGTGGTTGGAGCCATTGAGTGGAATCTCTTTGGTGATAGTCGGTATCTTGATGATTGCGACACTGGAGACGTACACACCGCTGCCGCTCGTATATGTTGGCCTGACGTTCCTTGGACTGGGGATGCTCGTCTTGATAAGAAGCTAGCGGAGCAGCCCTTCTTCCGCCACTATGACCGAAGGTTCCTCTGCAAGAAGCTGGGCCATGGGTCGAACTACGGAGGACTGGCCCAGACCCTTGCGCAGCAGAGCCGCCTACCAGTCGAGGTGGTGCAGGACTTCCAAGCCAAGTACTTCAAGGCCTACCCTTCGCACCTCCGCTGGCAACACCATGTCGACCAGACCCTGCGGAGCAAGGGGGTCCTCACCTCCCTCACAGGCCGCAAACGAACCTTCTGGGGAAGAAGGACTTCCGACGATACCAAACGGGAGGCGATTGCCTTTGATCCCCAATGCTCCCTCGCAGAGATCGTCGACCAAGGAATGCTCAAGGTCTGGCGCTCGCGCGACGCACTTCTCTACATGAACGATCACGACGCTGTAACCGTCCAATACCCAGCCGAAATGGAAGATGAAATCGTCCCAAAGATCCTGGACCAGCTTAAGGTCACCATACCACTCCAACACGGACGGGAGCTAGTGATCCCCTATGACGCAAAGACAGGATGGAACCGCGCCGACTATAGTTCAGCTAATCCCGAGGGACTCAAAGACTACGTCGCTGGGGACCGGAGGCAACGCCCCACGCCAGTGCACCTCTTGGATAGAAGGGTTCGTTAGCTATGCAGATAATCTGGACAGTCCAAGCCTATTCCGAAAGTGGTCTGCGATCGCAACCGTGGCGGCCACGCTTGAGCAAAAGGTATGGCTCACGACATCATCTCGTCTCTACCCAAATCTATATGTGTTCCTGGTGGGACATCCCGGCGTGGGCAAAACGAGAACTATCCGTGCGACGAAAGCATACGCCCAAGAGCTTCCTGACTTCCACTTCTCCCCAACGTCGATGACCCCCGCCTCACTCGTAGACGCCCTGGTCGACTCAAAGCGCAACATCATCCAACTCGACCTCGGCAATCTCGAGTACAACACCATGTTCGTCACCGCTGACGAACTCGGCGCTTTCATGCACAAGTACGACAACGAGATGATCGGGGTCCTCTCAGCCTTCTACGACACCGACCCCTATGGCCAGCACCGCCGGGGGAAGGAACTCAAGATCAAGATCAAGTCGCCCCAGCTGAACATCCTCTCAGGCACAACCCCTTCTAATCTGCTCAACTTCATGCCCGAGAACGCCTGGGATCAGGGCTTCACCTCTCGGATCATCCTGGTCTTCTCCGACGAACGGATCGTTGGGGATGACTTCGCCGTTGTGGCCAAACCCCTCAGCAAGGAACTCCTCCATGATCTTAAGCAGATCAATAGTCTTTCCGGACAGTTTGCGGTTACTAGTGCATACCGAGATGCTGTCAACCAATGGAGGGCAGCTGGTGAACCTCCTGTGCCCAGTCATCCGAAGCTCACTCACTATATCACCCGGCGACGGACACACCTATATAAGCTTTCCATGGTTTCCGCCGTCGACAAGTCTGACGAGCTCCTCCTGACTAAGGAGGACTTCGATCAAGCACTAGAATGGCTCTGCGAAGCCGAGACCTACATGCCCGATGTGTTCCGGGCTGGGGCTACGGGCGGGGACAATAAAGCGATGGAGGAGATCCACAACTTCCTCTTTATCTCTGACAAGGGTAGCGGTGTCCATGAGCACGATGTGGTCAAGTTCACCCGAGAGCGGGTCCCCGCCCACAGTGTCATGCGTGTCCTCGATATCATGAAACTCTCCGGCTCCTTGGTAATTGCTTCGATCGATAAGCGGAGCGGGGCGCGCATGTACCGCGCTGGCAAAGACGGTGATCGAGACGGTACCGATCAGCCGGTTGGTCGACCGCCATCTGGTTCGGACCCGTCCTCCATCATTCCCTGACATCAACAGGACCTTCCCGGGCTTTACCGCCAGGACCTTCCCTACATGACCACCACGCCTGCCCCGCGAGAAGACCGCCACTGCTCCTGGGGCAAGCGGGGCTTTCTGGTACTGTAGCCAGTTCCTAGCCAGCCATAGCTCTCGAGCCTTGGTCCCAACGATGTTGAACTGTTGCGCTAGCCAGCATCCGCACCAGAGACGAGCCGGGCATCCAGCAGGGCTATTCCTGGCCTCTGCCTGAGTCACTACTAAGACGAACAGTAACCCTACAATGCACCTTGCCATAACCACCCTCCCCGTTCATGGCTTCACCTGCGATGGCGAAATCTTCAACTCTCTAGTCATCACGTCAACTATACGATCGATACTATGCTCGTTCTTGTCTATCTTCGTCTCAAGCCTTCCAATGGCCATCTTCATATCGTCCATTCGGCCAACAGTGTAGGCCGCACCTCGGGTCTCCATTATGCTGACTCTGGTCTCTAGCTTCACCATGTAAGCGAAGAAGCTCGCTACGGCTGCGCCGATGGCGATGAACTGGGCGACAAGGAAGTACAGTAAGGTACTGTTCTCCTTCACCCATGTTCGGGCTCCCTCAACCATTCTGCTTGGACTTCCGCTCCGACAGGATGGTAGCCATCAGTCCGCCGAAGCCCATGCCAACGGAGGCGATCACATTCCAATGCTCTGGCGAGATCTGCCAGCCCAAGGCAGTAGCCATCGAGCCAAGGCCCACCCAGGTAGAGGGCTCCTTGATCTTCATCGTGATCCAGTCAAGTACGATCTGAACAATAGGCATAGCCACTCCTTGGTTAAGTAATCGTCTTACCGTTGACCGTCACTACTACATTGCCGGTCACTTGAATGTCCACGCGGGCTGCGTCAGGCGTCGGCTGGACCGGTGGCGGTGTCTCGCCCGTTGCCTTGCCACCCAGCGTGTCAGCGATAGCGGAGCAGATCTGTTCGAACTTCGCGTTGTACTTGTCCGAGTCGCCACGATTGTCGCAGAAGCAGACCTCGAGAAGGATCGCTGGCTCCTCGGTGTTGTTGAGGAAGGCTAGATCAGTCCTCTTCTTCGCCCCACGATTGGTGAAGCCACCAGCCGAAGCGATAGCCGTCGACACATCCGCAGCGAGGGCCTGCTGAGAGACGTAGAGAACCTCTGTGCCCTGTCCGTTGCCATCGAAGGCGTTGAAGTGGACCGAGACATCCAGCTGCCGTGTCTCCTTGTTGTGCGCCGCAACGATGGTGTTGAGGTTCTGGCTCTGGGAGGTCGAGGTGTCATCGTGGAAGGTTATCACGTCAACACCACGTTCGATCAGCAACTCCGCCGTCCTGTTGACGACCCGCCTTGCCTCATTGACTTCGTCCAACATGGGCGGCACAGGCGAACCAGAAGCCCCCCTGACTATCTTGCCGTGGCCACTTGACATCACAATGCGATCGTATGGCATGATTGCTTCCTCTGGTTGATCTGTGTATGGATAGGTGACTTCGACTTCGTCGTCGGTCTGGATACTCAAGGCCGCCATTAGACCTGGAGAGATATCGGCGACGCGGTCAGTGTCTGAGTGTGGCCCCCAGTCTGCTGGATAGACGAGGAACTTCTTCCCAGTCTTCGGCGCGCGGACCAACGCCATGTGTTCAAGCAGCGAAGGCTTCGGGTATTGATTGTAGTCCCATCGACAGGCGATGTAGAACACCTCCGGGTCGAGCCGCCGGGCAAGCCCAGTGGTCCCAGAGGGTTGGGTCGGTAGGAACAACTGTGGCGCATCCTCGACCTTGTAGATGAAGGCCAGCCCTTCGCTTGGCGACACCCCTGTATCCTGTGGCCCGCCAAACCAAGAACACTTGCCGCGTAGGTTCATGGTCATGTTACTTCTTCTTTACTGCTTCACCGTAGATGATCCCACGAGTGTATTGCATAAAGCCCCTAGGCCGTTGCTTGCCGGTGTTAACGTCGTAGATGAACTGGGACGTTCGGCCGATCTGGGCCAGGGGCAGGCCAGTGCCGAGGCCCACCACGTTTGCCGTATGACTTATAGGCTTCTCCACCCGCTTGCCCTGACTGACCTTAGCCACATCGCCAATGGCCGACCCCGCTGCTGCGATCATGCTCGCCCAAGGGGTCCGAGACGGATGGCCTTCCACTAGCATCCCCGAGATCTCACGGATAAAGGGAATGGTCGACATCAGCTGGATCGGTCCGGCCTTGGCGAGGATCTTCCCCCATGAGTCGTCCTTCTTATACTCGTTGAACAAGGCTGCGCCAAAGAGAGCAGAGATGATAACCGAGCCATACACATTGGCGATCGCCTTATCCCACTCCCCGCGCCTAACATTCCCCACAGTCTGCCTCTGCCAGTTGTACATGGCGTTCTGGTACGAGTAGAAGGTGGTAGCCAGCTTCATCATCTCGCCATCCCGCATGATCGCGGGAAGGTCAGGGATACCAGTAGCACCGTGTCTGGTCCTAACCGCCGAGTCTGCGAAGTGGGCCGCCTGAGCATCGGTCCAACCCTTCGCCTGTCCCTCGCGGAACTTGTCCACGAAGGTCACCAAGCGGAACATCTGCGAGACCTTCACTATCGGCCAGAAGGCCCAGCGGGCAGTCTCTGCCTGAACCCCAGCCCAGCCTCGATCCTTAATCAGCCCTTCCAGCTTCTCTCTATAGTCCCGGTCCATGTTGCGGAAGCTGTGCGGTATCTCCTGGCTATGCTCCCAGGCGAGCTTCACATTGGCGTCCCTGTGCCACAGGAACCGGCCAATCGCCGCTGGATTGAACAACCCCACATCCGGACTGAGCATCAGCTTGATACTCGCCCCAAGGGCATGGACCATCAGGTTCATCCGGATCTTGTGGGCATAGCGGTTGACGTTGCTTAGGGGCTCCTCAGGCTGGTTGAAGTGGTTGGCGATATCCTTGACCCAAGAGTCGAGTTGCTTCTCATACTCTATACCGTAGTGGGTCCGGATCGCCGCCCTGATATCCTTATCCGACACGATCTTATGCGCCTGCATCACCGCCTCGCGGTAGGCGATATCATGCATCATCTGCTGCATGCGCCCAGCCATCTGCTCGATCGTTGACTGGAACTCGATCCGATTGGCCCCTGCGGTCCGCTCGATCGTGTAGTGGTTCGCCGTCGTCGATGACAGATAGGTCGGGTCGAAGGGACTTCCCTTCCCAGCCTGATGGGCCCAGAAGCGATCATGGATGACGGGGAAGTACCACCCATCCTTCTCAAGTTGGAGCCACTTGGGCGGCAAGCCACTGAGGTTGTGATAGACTATATCCGCTTCCTTCCTCCATCCTTCGAAGATCTCCCCGATCTCTCGGACGAACTTCCAATCCGCAGGGGTAGCATGATCCTCAAACAGCTGGCGGAGTTGATGCTCAAAGGTTGCCGCCTTCTCCTTCCCAACCCACCCTTCGGTGAACTTCTTGATGTTGCTCCGGTTGCCGAAGTTGAGCATGATGTTGACCATATGCTCTCGGGTCAGGTTGAATAGCTCCCCATCAGGATCACGGAAGAAGTTATTCGGTACGGACTCGTTCAGCCTCTCGCGCCATTCCTTATTCCCAGAGCTCATCTCCGAGAGGCGTTTCGAGAACGCCTCTTGCATAAGGTACTCCTTATGCTTCGAGGACATCATTGGCTCGATCAAGGCCTTAAACAGCGGACCGGCTTCCCTGCGGAGGTCTAGGTCCTTGAAGATCTCCTCCATCCTGGTGAAGACAGCGTCCCACTCATATAGCTCATGGGCGAAGCCCTTCATCTGCTTCTCTTTGGTCCGTGGCGAGAGGGTCTTGATGTTCGCTATAACCCCCTTCTTCCATTGGTCAAAGGCCATCTGTCGACCACCGACCTCGACCTTCTCCACCTCACGGCCGACGTGCTGGATGGTCTTGATAGCGTCGCGGTATTCGCGGAACTCCGCAATGGTCATCTCGTCGAGAGGCTTAGCTCCACGCAAGCGGATATCATTCGGTACGTCTAGATCCCAACCATCGGCCTGCTTGGAGGTGACGAAGTCATCCAGGGTCTTGTAGCCATCAAGGTCTAGAGAGTGGCGAATGTCCCCCTGGCCACGACCAGTGTACTCGCCAGAGTCCTGTAGCAGCTGATGGATCCAGTTGGTGTATTCTTGGTTGACCCCCTTGACCTCTCTCTTGGAGAACCGATCTACGACCTTCCCATGGGCCTCGACCTCCTTCTCAACCTGCAGGGCCTCCTTCGCCAGGGTAGCCGCATAGTACTGCTCTTGCTGCGCCTTGAACGCTAGGTCCCACTTCTGGCTAAGCTCATACGTCTCCACCTGCCGACCAAGCTTGCCCGAAGCCCGGAGGTACGCTTCGCTCTTTAAGGTCCCTAGCTTGCTGTTATTGAACCCCTCAATCAGCGGCTCTAAGACCTTCGGCTGTGGCAAGGTCAGTTGCAGCCCGGCCTTCTCCGCCAGGAGTACCGTCTGCTCCGCCAAGAGATTGATCTGGCTCTCGGAGAACACCTGATCCATCGCATCCCGGATGATGTTCTCATCCAGCTTGCCATACTTGGCCTCCATCTGCCGCTCGGTCTCTACATCGATCAAGCGGTTGATGAAGTTATCCTTCCGCATCCCCGAGGCCTTCAAGTCCTCGTTGAACTTCACCATCGCGTCGATCATCTCCTTCCCTGACGCATACCCAGTCAAGGCCGCAGAGTCGTCCGCATTGGTCACCCCACGCTTCCCATAGTACTCCTTCGGCAGGGCCTTCTGCTGCTCCGGGGTCAGCAGCCTTACATCAAGCTTCGGCTTATATTCCAACAGAACATCGTCAAGTATCCCATCACGATACATGCCATCAGAAGCAATCTCAGGGCGCGCCCGAACCTCTGTCTCAACCGTCTTACGTAGCTCCGCCTGATCGTTTCGCCACTGTTCAGTCGAGCGCTTTCGAGTCTCTTTAAGTATCTTCTCGGCAGTAGCATCCGCTCGACCCTGGCGTATCTCGTCGATCCGCTTGGTGAAGAGGTCATACTGCTTCGCGGTCAAGCCTAACCGCTCCTTTCCGGAGAACAGGCCCCGCTCGGCCATGTTGGTGGTGCCAGCCTGGGGGAGTTCTAGTTGCTGGGCCATGCGCTGAGCAGGCTTGCCAGTAGTGCGCGATACTCCACCTTCCCGCTCACCAACCTTGCCAGTCTCAATGGCCTCGAATAGCTCCGCTACGGATGGGGTGTGACCGAAGATCTCCGTGAGCATGTCTCTAATGCCCTTGAAGAACTCCGCAATCTTCTCGAAGGTCTTCTCGTACTTAGCCCCAAGCTCTACAGCCTTGGCGCGAGACGCGCCCCACATGCCGAACTCGTTGGCGATAGCCTCCTCAAGCATCAAGGCCTTGTTCGTCTGATCGTAGAAGGGGTTCTTATCAAGCTTGTGCTTCTCGATCCACTTCCCTTCCTCCGCAGCCTGCTCCAGCATCTTCCATTCGTCAGGGGTGATGATGTCGTGTTCCCGGAGGAAGTGGACTACTTCGTGCCGAGCGACCTTCGGCAGCTTGTCGGAGTCCAAGGCCAGGATGATGAGAGGGGTAGAGTCCTCGTAGGTGAAGACCGTACCATGCAGCCCTTCACCTTTGTCCTTTAGATCATCTGCGTACTTGACCCTGACTCTGTCCTTGCCAGCCAAGCGCTCGATCAGCTTGTTCAGCCCTCTGGCTACCTGCCGTTCGGCGTGGGTCATGGCCCTAGTGGGGACCAAGCGACCAGTAGTGTCCCCCTGGGCGAAGTCCCAGCCCCGAGCCTTTGAAGCCTCCGCCGCTTGCTCTATCCCTTCCACTTCGTTAAGGGCGAACTTCTGCTTGATCGGCTCAGCGATCCCAGCCTTGCCCCTGGCTCCGCCAGTCTTGATCCCGGAGTAGGACTCTATCCCGAGGTCGGCCTGGAGTTGGCGAAGCAGGTCCTTGATCCCGGAGTATCCGATGGCTCCTTCCCCTTCCAGGGCGTGGATCATATCCACATGGGCGTTCTTCCCGCCTTCGTCTAAGGCAACCAGGGCTTCGCCGATTACCTTCCCAGCAGGGTCGTGGATCTCATACCTGATCGCCAAGTCCCCAGCCCGCTGCTCAGGGGTGATTGGCTCTGGGCGAACCAACCTATGCCCCGTTGGTGCTTCCTTCACCAAGGGCTTCAACCCAGCAGCGTCAGAGACAGTACCAACGACACTAGTGTCAGGGACCACAGCGGCAGGAGGTTCCTGTGCCTTTGCCTGAGAGACAACCTTCTCCCACTCACTCAGCAACCCCACCTCAACCTGATTGAACCCATCCACTCGAGGCCTAGTCCCCGGCTCTAGCTGCTTGGCCACCATCGGGTCCACATGGGCGAGCCAATCAGCGAGCGGGATCTGCACATCCCCACCATACGGCAAGGCCGTCCGCATCTGCTGGGTCAGGTCCGGGACGAAGCCCAAGAGCCCGTCCTGCGGACCGGGCATCTTGTTCCCGTAGAGTTCCACAACTGCTTCGGCGGAGATGCCGATGGTCTGGTTCGGATCAGAGTGCTGGCGGACCACCTCAGCGATCGACTCCGGACTCCGCTCCTTGGTAGTGGTCTCCATCACCGCGTCGAGGCTTTCCTTGAGCTGGACCAGATCGGTCTCGAGCTCTTTGGCCTTGATCCGATCAATCAGCTGATGCACCCCAATCGGCGGCTCTTGCCCAGCGGAGAACCAGGGATGGGTCCGTGCTTCGAAGTTCCGGATCAGGTCCAGAGCTTGGGGGTGGATCCCGCCTTGCATGGCGGTCTTGGGCCCTGCCACAGGACCGTGCAGGCCTGATTGGCCAGACAAGGCTACGTTCAGGCCAACCACTATATCCCGGGTTAGTCTGGCCGCATCGGCCTCATTCATCCCACCAGCCCGTTCGGCCTCAGCGATAGCATTGGCTACGCCATAGGCCGCACCAGTGAAGGTCCTAAAGACCGTAGCCAACCCCACACCAGTCGCCTGTACCGCTTGCCTGATGAAGATGTTCCCAAACAACGGGTTCTTCTCCATCGCCACCGACAGGGCATCGAACTGCTGGTTAGCGGTTGGGCTATCCCAGCCTACCGCGAACCCTTTCGCCGCCGCTTGCAGCACCGACTGGTGCCGGGCCTTTAGCTCCGTGATCTTGCCAGAGAGGTTGTCTAGGTTGCCCCAATCATCGGCGGAGATCTTGGCATTGAGAGGATCTTCGTTAGCATAGTCCCGAAGATGGCCATTCTCCCTCAGTAGATCCCTGGTCAGCTTGATCCGATACTGTCGATCATACTCCGCAAGGTCAGTACTGATAAGGGTTGGGTTATCGCCAGTAGCTCTGGATAGCTGCCTAGCTCTAGCCGCCTCCTCAGGGTCGCCATCAATCCCTTCAATGGCCCTGCGATCGGCCTGCTGCTGTTGCACAGCAAAGAAGTCTAGCGGATCATCCGGATCATCCGCGAAGGGATCAGCCTCTTGCGTCGCGTAGATATCGCTCATCACTCGACCTTCTTGGTCTTGCCATAAGTCTGCTTATACATCTCTCTAGTCCAAGCGCGCTTGAGTTCCTGCGGACTCGGCTCTGACCCACCCCTGGCCTTAGCCATCTCCTTCTTAGACTCGACCCAGTTATCAAAGGCCTTCTGATCCTTCGAGGCAGGCTGTTGGAAGAACGGGGCCGGTTCGGAGAGGAGGCCAAAGAGCCAAGGCTCACTCCGCTGCTTGATTACGTTCGTCGCAATCTCGCCAGCAAGGTCCTTATCCGTCGGCCTCTTCCCAGCATGGTCCTCTTGCCACTGGTCGATAGCGTCGGCCAAGGTGCCGAGGTAGGCGTAGTATTGATCTGAGTTCTGGTCGGTGAAGCGGTCTACCTTGAGGGCCTTAAGCTCCTCACCACGCGACGCACGGATGATTGACGCAGCCCGCATCACTCTCGGATCGTCCCGGGGGTTCTCTTTGATCTTCAACTGGAAGTCTAGATACTTCCGCTTGTCAGTCGCATTCAGGCCATCGATACTCTCGATATCTAGATCAAGGAACGCTTCACGATTGGTCCGCATGATGCCGAGAACCTTGCGGTCGGTCTCTTGATTGGTGACCAAGTCCCTGGACTTGTTGAAGGAGTTGATCCGCGCGGGGATTGCGTTCTTCGCCGCGTCAGGCAAGGCGTCGATGGCCTTGGCGACCTTTGGATCGAGACGAAGCTCTTGCTCTGTCTTGACCCCAGCGCCAATCGCCCCTGCTACAATCCCACGGTTGGTCCGTTCCGCATCAATCTGTCCCCTTCGGCCCTGGTTGTAGTTGGCCCAGACTGCGTCGACCGCGTGCTTCTCCAACAAGGGATCGTTAGGATCTAGCTGCTTCGCTCGCCTACGAGCCTCTTCATTCATCTCCTCAAGAGGCTTAGGTGGCGTGTTAGGATCACCTCTTCCCCACATCCATACATCGCGGCCAATGTTGGCGGAGCCCACGGACCGACTCTGGGTCCTGACGATGTTCTCAACCTTCTGATAGTCCCCAATGGTGAGTTCGCCCTTGAACTCCTCAAGCATCCCAGATGCTACGTTGGGCTGCTTACGAGCCACCGCGATCAGCTGATTAGCCCGTTGCTCCGACGTGGCGATCAGCACACCGGCCTTCATCATCGGATCGTTAGGGTCGCTGATCCCAGCCTTGAGCGACCCTAGGCGGTAGGTCGCTGCGATGATCTGGTCCCTTCGGGTGGCGAACTCCACTGGGTCATTGGGATCGGCGTATGGGGCGTTCTTTAAGTAGGTCGCTTCGCTCTCTAGCTGCTGGATCGAGTAGCTCTTCGCCGCCGAAGCCGCATGGGCCGCTCCGGAGAACATCGTTCGGGACATGGTCCCCTGTGACTCAGAGTCATAGAGCTTCTGAGCCATCGGGTTCTGCAAGCCTTCGCGGATCTCCTTGCGGATGGTGACCAAGTCTTCCTTGAACTTGGGCAAAGCGTCGATAGCGTCCTTGCCCTGCCGAGCGTTGAACTCCGCATGGAGGTCCGCTACCCTCATCATGTAGCCGGTGGTCGCTTCGCGGGCATCTGCGTCGTTGACCAAGTTCTGTAGGGCGATCGCTCTGCCGAAGATCTCTGTTCCCGCTCCTTCCAAGGCCTTGCCGAAAGCAGCCTGGCCCGTAGCGAGCTTACCCTGGCCTGCGGCAACCTTCTCATACCCTTGGGCTACCTTCTCCAGCCCATGTGCCTTTTCCCCCATGCCTGCGGCGAGCTTCTCCTGACCCCGTGCAAGCGCGTCAGCCCCCTGCGCCATCCGCGACATACTATCCGCCGCGCGATCTAGCCCTGCGGCGATGTTCTCGCCAAAGGCCGCCTTCTTGTTCAGCTGAACAGTGGGCGTAGGCCCACTGGAAGGCGTGGCTTCGGGAACGGGGTTATACGGTACTTGTGGCATTAGCTGACATCCATGGTGTTGTCGTAGTAGTCACCAATAGTGGATCCAACCTGACCGCTAGAAGAGCCACTGGTCCCAAGTCCTACTCGTGACGCATCCATCCACCGCGAAGCAACCGTGCCGAGGCCAGAGGCGATCGCGGTCGAGCCCTCGTACCCAGCGGCGTTCGCACCATACTGTGCGCCAGTGATCCCCAAGTCTGCCGCAGATACTCCCAGCCTTGCCCCTTCCACCCCAAGCTGTGCGCCCTGAACGCCGAGGATGGCCCCTTGCCGAGCAAGATCGGCCGCTGCTATCTCGTACTCCGCACCCCTGGCCACGATCTGCCCAGTGATCCTGGCGTTCACGGCCGATTGCAGATCAATCTGCTCCTGGGCCAAGAACTGCGCTGCGTCTCTATCAAGACCGAAGGCCGCCCTACCGGCGTTGGCCCTGACCGTATCTTGGTTCCATCGGCCAATGGCCGAGATCGAGTCTCTGACCTGCACAGCGGAGCCGAAGTTCACGTCCAGGCCACTGGCCGCCTGGATGACCCTAGCTGTGCCTCGCTTGAACCGGGTCTCCAGCCCCTCCTTCTGGGCCAAAAGCTCCCCAACGTAGCGGGTATAGTCCGCATCTTGGAGTCTGGTGATGGCGTTACGGTGGGCCACCGAAGCTTCGAACTCATACCCGCGAGCAGAGACCTCACCAGAGAACTCCGCTGCGATCCGCCGCTGTTCCGCAGCGCTCCGCTGGATCTCTGTGCCGAGAACGTTGTACCCAGCGCCAGTGACCCTCATCTCCGCAGCCTGCACCGCGACCCGAGTGGCCTCGGCGTTGACCCTTGCGCCTGCGACCTGGGTCTCCGCAGCCGCTTCGCGCTCCTGTGCCGCTTCGTATTGGTTGACCATGCCGTAGACGGCAGCGCCGGTGCCAACTACGGCAGCAATACCAACGGCTGTAGCTACGAATGCCATGGGATATACCTCGTGTACTCTAGATACTCTTGTTCCGTAGCGAAGGTGAGGGTGTCATGGATCACCTCCGGGCTAGTCAGGTCAGTTCCAAGGATGGTGGTCCACACACATTCGGTCAGGGTGAAGACCGCGCGCTTGGTTCCCGGAGGGGAGACCAGCGTAAAGGGCGCTTCTACCTCTATCACCCCATGCTCCGTAGTGACCTTCAACCGACCTTGACTAAGGATGTTGATCTGGCTCTGCTTATGCACCCTTCCAGTCACGATACAGTCAGCAGGAAGGGTGACCTCCCGCGCGTATGCGCCTTGGGCGAAGTAGTGTCTGTACTTGACAGGGACCTGTGGGTGCTTTAGGCTCTCTTGCTCCAGAGCCTCGATCACGTCGACCGGTACAGGTACATTCATTGCTTCCTCCCTATGATGAAGGGCATTTCTTCCTCAATCGGTTCGCCAAAGCTAGCCCCGAGCCACTTGAGCCACCGAATGGCCTTCGGGCGGTGCACGTTGGTGAAGCCGGTGATGGTAGGGTAGAGCTTGAGCATCTCTTCCACCACCCGCTGGCTCTTCCTAACGAAGACGAACTCGTGGCCCTTGAAAGCCTCCACGGTATAGAGCCACAAGTGCGCAGAGTTGTTCAACAAGGTCGACGGTGACAGCCCCCAGAAGCAGATCATCTTCCCATCCACCATTCCAACCCAAAGGTCTGTGGATAGCAAGAGGCAACGGGTAAGATTATCCTTGTCACTTGCCAAGATCTGCATGTGTTCCTCAAAAGGAAGCATGTGGAGGACCACAGCGGGGTCTATGATCTTGATCTGGGCTCTCACTTGGCTGTGTCTCCCACGGTGATCTCTGGCATGACGCCTAGGATGGTCACAGGGTAGGGAAGAGTCTGTTGGAAGCAG
>Ga0184628_10000722_pt1 | contig 17089 bp, 32 predicted proteins | sample PLM4_5_b1_FD_133149 | JGI IMG/M metagenome (GOLD analysis project Ga0184628, IMG submission 133149) | Groundwater sediment microbial communities from an aquifer in East River, Colorado, USA - PLM4_5_b1 | ecosystem: Environmental > Terrestrial > Soil > Riparian zone | place: USA: East River... | reverse complement strand
GTCGAACATGGACGAAATGTGGAACATCGTGGAAGGCAACCCCGAGTTGTCCGACCATTGGCGTTTCATGCAGTGGGAAGACGCCAGCAAGTATTACAAGTACGGCTGGGTTGGAAAGATCGGCAACTACGGTCTTCGCGCCGACTGGAATCCGCTCCGGTTCAACATCTATGCCACCAATGCCGATGGAAGCACCGTTCTCCAACTGATCCACCCGTACACCAATGTGGCGGCGACGGAAGGCATCAAGGAAGAGGTCAATAGCGCCTTCGACCTGGCACCGATCCAACTGAACTTCATTTGGCACCGGAAAGCGATGACCTCGCTCGTTCGGGACACCACGCAGATCAACCCGGAAATGCCGTTTGCCATGCGCGACTTCGCCGGCAAGTGGCAGTTCGTCATGGACAACCTGACCTGTGGCACCGATGTAAACGGCAACCCGATTGCCGTGGACAACGCTCGCCGTAACAAGGGCAAGTTCATTGCGGATTTCTCGTTCGCCACGCAGTCCGAATACCCGGAACTGGCCGAAGCGTTCTTCAGCCTGCGGGAGCCGGCTTGCATCGTGGACACGCCGCTCTGCGGGGCTCTGCCGTATCCGTATCCTCAGAACTACAGTTCTGCGAATGATCAGTGCGTGAGCACTAACACCACGCTCACGTTCACTCCGGTTCTCCGTGGTGAAACCAGCACCTACGAGGTTCCGGCGAGCAGCATTCAGTGTAACGGTATGCAGATCGTTCACGACAAACTTAGCGGGAAATCCACTCTGGCGACTTTGGTTGTTCAGATGAACCTCCTGCTGTCGCAGATGGGAACCTGGGCAGTCTCCGGATCGAACATCACTCTGACCGGGGCTATTTGCACCGATGTTTCTATTCCTTGGGTGGTGTAAAATTGGGTAACTGGATATCGGGGGTCATGCTTTGGAGTGGCATGGCCCCCGAAACCACTTAAAATTATGGCAAGATTAACACCTGCAACTGATGGCATGGAGGATGTCTATGCTGAAGAAGAAACTCCCGCCGCCGCTCCTGAAGCCGCTCCGGAAGAGGAAACCGCATCCGTCGATGCCGAAGAGGAAGAGGCTTCTGGAAAAACTGCTGTCATCGACAACAAGGTTCTTAGCCCAGATGGCGAACCTCTCAAAGAAGGTGATCGGATTATTCTCCAGGTAGTAAAGACTTTTGGAGATGAAAGTGAAGTCCGATACGCGAAAGCTGAAGCTGGCGAGGAAGTCCAACCTCCTGGCGGCATGATGGACGAGGCAAACGCCGAATTGGACACATTAGACCAAGGATATTGATATGGCTCTCACATGTACACCCGCCGCAAGGTTGTCCCAACTGTCCTGTTTGTCCTGTCTCAGCGACAGTGAACTAGACAAAGCTTTCGTTGTGGCTCTAGCATCAAACTTCAGTGGATATACTCTTCCCGCTCAAGCATCGAATCTTGTTTCGGATTCCGCCTGCTTCACTTGTCTTAGTGATAAGCAACTGAAGCAAGCTATGGTTTCCGCTTACTTCCAATGGGGAGCATCTCCAAACATTACCATTGAGGAGATCCGGAACCGTTTGAAGTGCCTTCAATGCGCGAATCCTAAGCAGGTAAAAGCGATGATCTCGTTTCTGACTTGCAGGATTATCGAGGTTGAACAGACACCACTTCCTTAATCAACGCCGGGGGAAACCCCGGCTGTTTTTATGCCGATGACACTCCCGGAACTTCTGGCAGAGTCCAGACCGTTCTCTGTGATCAGTGAGCGGGAACGGAGCATGATCCGGGTTGCCATCCTCAAAAAGCGTTTCGGCATAACTGAAACTCCAGCGGAGTTGTTGACTGAAGCGACAGCCCTTTTCCAAGGGTTTAGTGAGTCTCAATTGATGCAGATCGAAGTGTCGTTGTTGTATCGGTATCTTGGGCCATGAGTTTGAACACGGAAAACCTGGGACTTTTCGGATGCGTTAAATGCTTATCCGAAGGTCCGGTTTCGTCTATTCTAACCTACCTGTATTCGCTCTTGGCAACATCTCTTACTGCTGACACTACTTTGATTACTGCTGACAACGCCATCATAACCGTTGACACTACCTACCTGTGATCACTCCAGTAAACATAGGTGCTGCGCCGAATGACGGGACCGGGGATCTGATCCGGACTGCCTTCGGAAAGGTGAATACCAACTACAATTGGATCACCTCGAAGATCGGTGCCGATGACCAGGCTGTTACCCTTGGCGGCAATATCGGTAAGCGGTATCTGGACATGACCGCTGCAAACGACACATGGGAGGATCTGCAATTTCCGATTACGACGCTGAATCCGATAGGTGTTGGAAATCCAGCTACAGTGGTTGCAACCAGTGGTCAGAGCGGTCTTGATCTCGCGCTTCAATACACGACGAACAACACTCTCTATGCGTTCGCGCAGATGCCGCATACTTGGACCGTGGGAACTGATATCTTCCCGCACATCCACGTTCAGCCGCAATTGCCTCTGGCTAATACAATCGTATGGAATGGGTGGTATTCGATAGCACAGGAGGGTGATCTTTTCCCGGTTTCAACTGCTTTCGGTCCATTCAACACGAATATCCCTGCTGGCAATCAGTGGAGACATCTGACTCTGAAAATGCCGCCCGGAGGAATTTCATTGGCCGGGATGACTGATCAGGTTGCAATCCGATTCAAGTTCCAAGTCGTTTCCGCGACAAACCCATTTCACGTTCTCAGCTTCGATGTTCACTATCGTTGGGGCGGATCTCCGATTACCTTTACGCCATGACTAAAGACCAGATATCAGCAATCATGGCGAGAGCCGCATGTCTTTGCGGTTACACCAAGAGTCAGCACCTTGGGACTCAAGCCTACCTGATGGCAATTATCGGTGGCATCGATCCTTCAGCTTCGTCTCTGGTTCCTTTGTCAGCATGTTTCCTGTGTGGTAGTAAGCAGACTCAAGACTTGGCATTGGCATTCATCATTCAGGAAACCACGGGCGCAACCGGGACACCTCAACAAATCATCGCTTCTGAACCGTGCATCCAGTGCATTCCTCCTGGGTCTTACGAAGCATTCAAGACTGCTGCTCTATGGCAGATAGCACTCAATGACGTTCCTGGGGCACCCACGACGCCAGCAGAGATTCTGGATGATGCCGGGGAACTGACAACCCTTGAACCGGACATCATCATAAGCGTGTTGATTTTCGTTCACCATGAGGTTGGCGGTAGCCCGATAGTTCCGCCGGCGGGAGAGCCAACAGCCGAATCAATGGCTCAAGCTCAAGCCTGGTCCGCTCAGGTGGTGGTGAATGGTGGTGCTGCTCCATCGGTAAACACGGTTCGAGCAGTGGCATTCCTTTACGACGATTTGAAAGCAGCGGGAACATTTGGAAAGTTTCACACGCTGGCGATTTTCGTTCCTGACAATCTTACTGCTGCAAGAACTCCGGTTATCAGCAATAGCGGTGATAATCCTTATACGAACAATGGATTCGTTGGAGCAGACTTAAATACATACGGACTAAAGGGAGATGGAACATCGAAATCTTTGGATACTGGAGTAAGCCTGAACGTAGTAAATCCTACTGACTTAAGCATGGTTGCCTTGGTGGATGATGCTCCAATACTTTTCGGTCCTGGTGGTGTGAATCTTGATATGGGTGTTAGGGATCAGACATCATCGGATTCGATACAATTATGTGCTGCTAATCAGACCATTGGAACTGGATCTTATTACGGATGTTTTGCTGATATGCCGGTTGATGCTTTAGCTGGAAGAGCAGCCGCTGCAAACGTGATGCCAGCTTATATATGTGGTAGCAGATCGGCTGCAAATCTTCAAAAACTGTTCATTGCTAACAAGTGGAACCCTCATTTTGAAGCAGCTTCAAATTCAAATACGCCTACTCAATTTACGGTAGATGTAACTTTCACATTCTTTGGGAGAAAAACAAGTGTTACCGATTTGGTTGATATGTGGTCCCCTCGAAGGATGAAGGCAGCGGGATTGGCAACATCGTTTACGATCACAGAATCCAGTGCTGTTTACGATGCGCTTCTGGCGTGCCGCCAACGGTTGGAAGATGGGGTAACCACTTACGCTCAGGATTGGGCGATACGTGTTCAGAAAAATGGTGGGTCGGCTCCTTCCGCCGCCACTGTTACGGCTTTGAACACATTCATGAGCACTATCGAAACAGCAGGATTACTTCCAAAGTTCGATACGATTAACGCCATGGTTCCTGGATCTGGAATCGCCGGGATTCAAACGCCACTTTTTAGACGATGGGGAATGGACCCATACATAAGCGTTGGAACATACGCCAATGTGAATGCGACAATCAATGGGTTGCAAGGAAAGCCAGCATCCAGACTTGATAGTGGATTGGTCTATGGAACAGCCACTCGATTGGGTCAGAATACTGGCATCACTTTGTATTTACCGGCCCCCATGGTTGGTGCGGCATTTACCCATATCTGCTCAAGCAGTGCGACTCAATATCAGATTTTATTTCAAGCTCCAAATACGTTCATTTGGGATTCTCCATTCAATGCGGGAACTGGTCGAATTCTGGTTAATAGCGCGATATTGGCAACGCCTGGGTATTATCATTGCATGAGGGACAGCAATGTGAACGCTAACTTGTATGTTGCAAATAGTGTAAAGGCGCATCAATTGGCCGGAAACCAACCAACGGCAACCCCTGCTCTTTTAGCTGGAGATACGGCGTTGTTTCCGATTATGGGCGATGCCGGAAACGTTAGCTTTTACGAGGGTCTATGCAGTTTCTTTGCCGTTGGCCAGGCTTTGACTCTCGCTGAATCGGCAACTTTATACAATGCCGTCCAAGCATTGAGAGTGTCTCTTGGTGGTGGTTTCGCTTAATCTCAGAAGAATATCAATGACCGAATCAACTAAATCTATGTGGAAGCAAGTATTTCAAAGTGTCTTATTGCTCGCAATCGGTCTATCTCTTGGCTACGGGTCTAGCCAGCAATTCGTGGTGGCACAGGTTCGGGAGCAAGCCATCGAAATCCAACATCTCAAAATCGCCACTGAGAGAATCGATAAACGGTTCGACGAATCGGAGCGTGTCTTTACTACCAGGATTGCTGCAATGGCTAGTCTCGTTGAGAAAAACATGGAGCAAACCTCCGAGCTTATCACCATCATCAGAACGGAACGGACGTATCACAGCAAAATGCCGTGACCCTAAATCTATGAAACAAACACTGAAGAAACACATATTCAAAATCATCGCAGTTGCCGGCCTTGTCGCCATATTGCTTCCGGGCTGTATTACTGGACCTCCCACGGAACGCGAGTCCCGATACTACAACACCGAAACCAACTTCACGCCGTTCGTCACCGTTAAGACCAACGTGTTCGAGGTCTACCAGACCAATACTGTTGTTGTGACCAAGACCAATGAGGTTGTGATGCCAGGTGCCCCCGCGCCGATCTTCCAAGTTGTCCACCTCACCAACGAGATCGTCAATGTGTCCTACGAGACGAATCGGGTTTCTGTCACCAACCAAGTAGAAGGCTACGTGCTGACTCCTGGTCCGGGTGCCAAGGCTGTGGCGGAGACTGCCGGGGCAGTGGGGAACCTTTTTGGGGTGGGCGGAATTACGTCCACGGTGGTAATGAGCCTGTTCTCCCTGTGGGGCTATGCCAGAAGTAAGAAGAGTCTGCTCACGGCGGCTAACCTCGCTCAGAGCGTGGAGACGATCCGGGAATTCGTTAAGGCACTTCCAAACGGTGCTCAATACGACAATGAGCTTGTGAACTGGCTTACGCAGCATCAGGCGGAGTCCGGGGTGTTGAATAACGTCCTAGACCTTCTCAAGAAGGAAGTCAGCAATGATGACGCTAAGAACGCAGCACAGCATATCCAGACCATCCTTGAGGCTCTGAAGCAGCAAAAACCGACCGTCTAATCCCTAATCCCCAAGAGTTCCTCAGTGCGCTTGATTAAGCGAATCTGACGATTCTTGGGGATCTTCTTTTTCCACAGGTCGAACAGGCGCAATGCCTTCACTTGGACGGGGGTTTCTTCAGCGTCGATCCACTCTTGAGCCTCAGTCTTGATCTGAAGGATGAAGGTGGATCGGTTCATGCGATGGTTTTCTTCCTGTTTTTCTTGCGATCACGTTTAGCTTGGGCTTCTGCCAGCACGGAGTCGATGATCCGTTGTGGTGCAAGACTTGGGATGCATCTCGGGAGTATCCTGCTAGCACTAAATCCCGGCATCAACATCCCCGCCATCAAGAATGCTGGAATTACTTTTCGTCCTAATCTGCTCATAGAAGGTTTTGCTGTTGGGGGAAGTGTATGCTGGCGGAGTGCTCCCGGATTCTGGCAACGATGGACTCGCCGTTATTGAACTGAAGCTTTAGAGCATCCCCGGAGGTATTACCAGTGAAGAACGTGGGAGCCCGTCGAGCAACTCGGGCATCGAGCACGGAGAAGAATCGATCTTCCTGAACCTTTGTTAGCAAGCATTTGTCGATGTCGTCAAAAGCCACGATGTCACAGGCTACAACATCCCTGATCCAACTGGCACTCTTGAAATTGCGAAGTTCGCATTCTTGGGAGAATTGGGATGGACCGAAGAACTTAATTCGTTTTCCGGCGAAATGAGCCTTCTTGAGCACCAGAAAGAGTGTGCGGGTTTTACCTGTCCTTGGGTATCCCCAAAGGTTAAGACCCATCCACGGGCATTCCTTGGTTGGTGCCGATGGAAGCATGTATGGCCAGTTCAATGCTCTCTGACTGATGGTTGGATGAGGTAGCCTATCAAACTGCGTATCTTGGTAGAGTTCCGGGCAGATCGATTCCCATTTATCTGCGAGCACCCGGGCACGTTCGTATTCCTGTCTTTGATGATTCTCGGTTTCAATGCACTGATCGCAAATGCCGCCAATCAGCTTTGAGCCTTCAGGGATGGTAACGGGTTCTAGGTGGCATCGGAGACATTCAACCGTGATTAGGTTCATGTGGTGGTGAATGCTACAGCTTCCAAATGCGGAATCCAGTTCCATTCAGCTTTGCTGTGGTCACTTCAATGCCCCAGTGCTGAGAGCACCGGAGCACTTGCTTGCGGTGGGCACTTTCCTGAACCACGAACGAATCGCCAGGCTTCATGGAGTCCAAGATGATCTTCCAGTGCGCTTCAAATCGTGCCGGGGTTGGTATGCCATGCTCGATGGTTACTCTAGGACGCGAAATTCGTTCTTTGTGCAGATCCTCTTCAGCTTGGATCTCATCACGGTAAGATTGTTCCCTCCGGTAGTCCGGGGCACGCAGGTAAAAGCCGTTCATTCATCCCTCCATTTCCTGATTGCTTTAAGAAATGATTCGGCGCGTTGGGCTGCGGTGGCGTGGATTTGATACCACCAAGCGTCCCCAATTGTGAATATGTGCTTGTTGCGTTTTACTACATCGTGAAGTTGTTCTTGGTAGCCCTCTGCATTTTTTAGATGTGATTCCGCCTCGTGCATCGCGTTAAGGTCGTTGTAGTAGTTGGGATGCAACGGGATTGATTCTGAAACAGGAATGTTTTCACCTGTCCACGGCACTATGCATGAAAGAAACGCTTTATAGTCCGGAGCACGAAGAAACCGACGATTCGGATTTATTCCGCCTTGATACCACTTCCATCCCATATACTCCGCAATCGCGATATTGATCTCTTGCGGGTTCACGATACCTCCTTAACCACTTCGATGTGGTTGGAATCGACTTCGTAAGAATCGCCATTTAGGCAGTTCACCCAAACTTCGGTGCCCTCATCACCTAACTCAATCTCGATGCCTGAGACATCCTCAATCGGAATGGTGTAGCCAGCAGAAGCAGACCGCGTTTTGGTGTGACTGCTAAACCGTATGGAAATTTTAGGAGTGTTCATTGTTTCACCCAATCAGGAATGGTTTTGTCAATTCCGGTATATCTCATCGGCATGATGACACCGTAGAAATTGGGGTTATCGGTGAACACGCTTATTGGAGAAAGTTCGTCTGAGGTCCGGAAGCTGAGTGCCTCGCTAGCGCAAAGGATCTTGGCAGCATCCAGGAATGGCTGAAGCACTTTCCCGCTCACGTTAATGTTGCACGGAATAAATGGGGCAGTGGGAATGACTATCCGCCATTTGGGATAGGTTTTCTCAATAACTTCCGCCGTCATGTCAGGCATATTCTTGCCGATGATCGTCACCCGAGTATCCTTGCCAGTGGGGAAGATCAATTGCAGGAATTTTATCTTCCGGGGAATGAATTCCAGCACCCAGAGCGGGAAGGTGATCGGGGCTTTCTCGGTCACGGCGGCATCTTCAATAAGCAGCACCCCAAGGCTCCTGCCATTGGTTGCCACCAGCAATACCCCCTTGCCTGGGATTGGCTCTATCCTGATACCATTGATGGCATTTCTGTTTTCGTCGTTGCTGGCGAACTTGCTGATTATTTCTAGGTCATCTCTTCTAATGTTCATTTTGTGTGTTCCTTAGTCGTTCTGCGTTTTCAAATGCCAAAGCTTCCTTGCTGCAAAGCATTCGTTCCTGCTCTGTCAGTGGACGTTCTCCGGCGTAAATTCCTGCCCGTTCCATCCAACGGTAATCGGCTTCAGCGGTTATTTCGGCTGTGGTCATCGTGCCTCCGTAGATCCGCGTTTGAATTCACCTAGGCTATAGCAGTCCTCTCCGAATTCCTTGAACAATCGAGCAGAGGCTTCAGCGCATTCCAAGTGCATTTGTGATGACTGAAACTCACCTTCGAATATTCCAACGGTCTTATCGTAAATCGAATCAGTTGGGATGGCTTCATTGCACCAAGTACAACGATGATCCTTTGCGGCTCTGGGCTTCGTCTGGGAAAGTAATTGCCAACTCATGTTCCAATGATCTCCAAAAAATTAATGCACGGCTCTACTTCTGATCCGTTCCTTTATTTGCTCTGTGGTTAGATCGTTCAGTTCATCTCGAAGCTTTGAGCGTTTTTCGTCTCTCCATTCCTGAACGGTTTGCCCGAAATGGGATTCGGCGCAAGTAAAGCAAAACCACTCACCACAATAGAGGCATCGGAAAGCCATCGTTAAATGCCGCATCAATCCGCATCTGCACACAATCGTTTCGCTATTAGTCGCATCTAAATGCTGCTGCTCCAATCGGGGTTTTTTATCAGCATCGGCGGATAAGAGATAAAACGATAGATAGCTCATGATTCAATGATCTCCAAGAACTCTCTCATGCTCCGGATGACATGCACGGTGAACTGCTGCGCCTCCGCTTTAATCTTCCAGACAACCTGATCCGGACTCACGGTGCCGCGCTTGCTCTTGCATTCAAAGAGGTAGGCTTTGCCTTTGTAGAACAGCGAAAAATCTGGCGTGCCTTTGCCGATGGTTGCCGCTTTGTCAGTCCTGCTCCAGATGTAGGGAATCTCCGGAATCGCCTTTTTGCAGAAGTCGATGATCGGGTAATGCAGATCGTTGACCTCATCCTCTACGGCATCATCAGGGACACCCGCCGCCCGTAGGGAGTTACCCTCAAGGCGACTCAGCATCATCTTGTATTGATCGGGGGTTATGGAGCCCATATTAAAAGTGCGTGTTTGAACCCGGGCAATTTCTACCCATATAAGCGTGATAGCGAAGTCCGCACCCCGTTACTGGAATCATTTGTTCGCAATAGCTGCATTTGGCCCTTGTGAAACGCTTAATCCCGTCTCCGTTCCATTCTTTAATTGCCTGCTTTTTACCCATCGGAGCATTAATGGCTGGCACTTCAGGTCCTCGCGCAAGGCATTTTTGACACACCATGTAACACCGCGAATCTGTTCCCTCGCACATGATTTTTGAGGATCTACAAAATGGGCAAATGCGAATTTTCATATCAGTATTTCTTGACACGCCTATCCCATGCCTTAGCACATTCGTAGCCACTGTGAGTTATCTTTCCCCAATTATGAAACATGGTCTTTCCGCAGAATGGACAAAACAGTGCTGGTGCAAATTTTCCAGGCTCAGATAGCACTTCGTCACCGTTGATAAGTTCGATAACAGAGCGTGAGGTGAACCGTTTAATGCTTCCATTTCCGGAATATACCCAAGCTTCACCGCGCTTTGTTCCGTGACTTTTTGAACCAGTTAAGCAGTAATAAATACCGCCTGCGACTGGTTCTAATTGGTTTGATTGTTTAGTTTTCATCAGGCTTAATTCCCATTTGGCCAAAATTGTTGAGTCCAACACCAGTGGCGTACCAGAGGAGCAAATCCTTCGATGTAAACCGGCTTCCAATCTTCATGCTCGCAGATCACGAACTTGCCTTGCTCGACGGTGCTGATGTAGACATTCCCAGTGCGAATCTTGGGAGCCTTGCCAGTGGTTTTGATAATGTGTTGTTCCCAGGCTTGGGCATATCCAGCGCATTGAAGCTTGGCCTCGTTGTAGGCTTCCTTCGGCAACTTCTTCGTGGATTTCCAATCCCAGATCCAGAAGCAATCCGGGGCACGTTGCACTAAGTCAATGCGCCCACCATAGCCTTCACCAACGATAGAATGCTCTGTCACCACCACGTTGCCATAAGCCCGGACGGCATCGCAGGCAGGCTTGATCCATGGGATGATGTCTTCGGTTGGCTTATGACCTTTGATGAGCAGATCCAGACCATCGTGGATAGCAGTGCCACGGTCTTTTGCAATGTTGGACTCCTGATCCTGGACCCGCTCCGTGCTCAGGACGCGCTTGATGAACTCGTCGTCTTTCTCGCCTTTTAGTCTGGGAGTGGTCACGATGGCTAATATCGCCTGTTCAATGCGCCAAACGACCAAGGCTTCCTTGTGGAGTAGCTTAAGGATATTGCTCACACCAGGCAGGAGGTTCAACTTCCGGGCGTCTGCGAGGGTTGGAACCTTCATTCCCTTGCCATCGGCTTTCGGAAGCTCATATACGGGAGAACCATCCCCCCGATACCAATGACTGCCGGATTCTGACTTAACATTTGCGACTGTGCTCATGATTTACTTTCGTTTTTGATTTGTTTCGCACTCCAAATTGCCGGGGTGCTGGCATGTTTCAGTCTACCGTTATGACCGTGCTTTACATGCACGATGTGCCCTCTTTGCTTCAGGTATTGCAGTGACCCGGAAAGCTCTTTGCTGCCTCGACCAAAATGTTGGCAGAGTTCTCCGGTGTTAGCTGTGCCACGCCGGCGGATCTCCGCGAGCAGTGACCAGCAATCGAAGTCAGGGCAGGTCACAGTTTAGGCTTTCTTGGAACGAGAAACTTTTCAGGATCGAATTCCGTTTTATTGCGATGCTCCGCTTCTGTGATTTGGCGTTCCAGAAAATCGTATTCGTCCTGCATTCGCTTGAGATTTGATCTTAATGCGTCAATTTCACGACAAACATATGCGATTCCGTTGCGCCTGCTTCTCAGGCATTTCTTGTGCCATTCTATGGGCATTTGTGTTCTCATAAATCAATTCCTCTTAGCATTCGCCGCAACGCTCTGGAAAGCTTTGGCGATGTCAGGCCAGCGAATGGACAATCCCATCACGGCTGTTGCGGTTTGCAGGAACATATCATCCTTCTTGTTTTGATCCTTATTGCCGATGTAATCGAAGTAGGAGATCGCCAGGAGGAAGGCGCAGATCATCTCCACGGATTCCTTATCCTCCAGGATGTCTTTGGCGATATCGCCGCACTTTTGGGGGCTAAGTCCGTTGGTTAGCCGCATGATTTCAGCTTGGATCTCTTTCGAGAGTTGTTCTTGAGTTTTCATAAGTGTGTCGGTTGGATGTTACAGCTTTTCTCCCGGATGAGTTTTCTCGAAGAACACCTTGAAAGCTTCCAAGGCTTCCTTGAACTTGATATCGGCGGCACTTGGCGGCATGACTTGCCCTTGAGCATTCGTCCATCCTTTAGCTTCGAAGCCGTGACAAAAACCCCACAACCTCTGGCGGCAAACAGCCGATTCGTCATCGTTACCGTGCCTAGCATCGTAGAGGCTTCCGATGGTATCGGGATTCTTAAGGTAAACATCACGTTTCATGCCCTTCCGGGGGACCGGGCAGATCACTTCCATGAACCAGTCAACTTCCGGGTCTGGGGTTGACGGTTGGCTTTCAGGGTTATCTCTGGGCACCTCGACGGGTTTGGCTTCCTTCGCCTTTTTAGCCGCTGGCGGGATCTGATTGGCAGGAAATGCCCTCTCAGCGGTGCCAGAATGGATAAAATCACCAATCTTTTGCGTTAAAGCTCGCATCTGACCCTGGGTAGCCGGCACCCACATGAGCGGAAGATCTTCCAAAACCTCATTCGGGAGGAGCAATCCGGCCTGGATGAAATACTCGGTTACATCGCCCCGATTGGCACCGTCAGGGCCGCAAAGCATGGAAATCATCTTGGCTTTGCCCTCTTCGGTGGCATAGACAGGCTCCTTGGGGGTGCTTTCCGCCGCTTTAGGGGCTTCCTGCTGCTTGGGAAGGGTGGTCCCTGTCACGGGAGGGTGGCTCTGCCCGGTCGATTGTGGGGCATTCTGGTGCGTAGGATGGTCCAAAACCATTTCCTCTGCGGGGGTAGGCTCATAGCCTGCCAAAGTCATCACAAATCCAAGGGGCATTCTCAGGCATTTTGCCGTTGCCCGGGTCTGGGCCATGCTTCGGAGAGCAAAATCATCACGATCCTTCCAGTTGCGTTCCGCTCGCAAGCATTGGGCTTCAGCGGCTCCCACGATGGCACCGTCCCGTGTTCTTGCCTCAACTCGTGCTTCCCATCCTCCAGGAACAGGCTTCGACCAGCAGAGCACCGGGAAAACCCCAAGCATCGTTCCTAAGAGCGTCCAGGCTTCGCACTTGGGATATTCTTTGTCTTTGATGCGGGAAATTAGCCCCTGCTTAGTGATGACGCTTTTAAGGGCAGTCGCAACTCCGGTTGCCTTCTCGATGATGGCAATGGGCTCTTGCGTTCCAAACAATCCCGATGGAGCAACCTCTTGAGAAGGGCGCAACGTCAATGCTTGGCTTTGCTTCGGCTGATCGGTGGTGACTTCGGACTCTACATTGATTGGTTCACTCATAAATTATTCTTCCTCGATGAATTCGATGATCCCGGTTTTGTGGGCGAGTTCGCTACGGATCTTCTCGAAGCTTTCACGGGGCATGTCGATAGTTCCACAATGGTAATCATTCACAGAAACAGTGACGTAAGCCCAGTCTGCTGTAAGTCGATATTGCCATTTCATACGATCACCTTGAGATGAGAATAATTTGGGCAATCCCATCCTTGCCTTTTTCTGAAAGCAATAGAAATGCGTTGTTCTCGGCGAATCTGTTTAACCGAATCTGCCAACGCAACTTCTTTTCCATCGGCATAAAAAATTTGACAATTGTTAATCCCTGCATTGCCAAAGTAAGCAGGAAATCCGTTAATCAGGTGCATGTACTTGATGCGTTTTTTCACGTAGTAATCCTCTGGTTGACTTGTTCCATTTCCCTCTGTTGGCGTTTGAAGTCGAGCCATGCCGCGACCTTCTCTGGGCTCCCCCAACAAGCCATTGGAATGTGGTTGTAGCAATAGCGCACGATCAGATGAAGACGCACCTGATTAAATGGATCAGCACGCTCAAACGATTCCCTGAGATTGTTTTCAAGGACGGCGCGGAGGAAGTCACCTGTAGGCCCTCCATGCTCGACATAGCGGCCCAAGGATTCAGCAACCTCGCGGATTGGCTGATACTGTTCTGGGATCTGTTTCATATTTTCACGCCTTTCTTTCGGAGTTTATTGCTTTAAGTCTATCTTCAATCGAATCCAAATCGTATCCTTGCAACTGGAATTGAAAATCTCGGTCCTTTTTTAACCAGTCCTCAGTTGTTTCTGTAATGTCATCCCGGCGATTTCCATTATCCGGAATTTCAATCTTGTAAACCTCAACTAGATATCTCGTCATACGCATCCTTTCGGGGCAATCATTTTGAATGTGGACACATTAACTTGAGAAAGTGGAGTCCATCTCACCAACTCTCGGACGGCTTTAGACAAAGCTGTAAAGTGTATAAATCCAGCACTGATGTTAATGAATCCAAAGGTGTAAACACATCCGTTACGTTCGTATCCTAGATAAAGCTGATTGTTGCCGTCCTGATAGATCATAGCGTCCGATTCATGGCGGGCCAGAAGTTCACGCTTGATGCTTAGGCGTTCTCGGGCGTCAATTTCTTCCTTGTTTTTGCGGTAAGATTCTTCGGCGGCATTGTCCCTAGCCTCCTGCACATCCCAACTCACATCATCCGGCCCGTAAACTCCACGTTGCGTTTTCATATAAAAAGAGGTGCCGCGCCAAGGTAAGGCACAACCCGAAACCCTGGCGCGGCGGACGAACCAAAGCATTGAAGAAGGTTCGCCAAATTTTGAAGTGTGTGTGTCATGTGTGCCTTAACCGACAGGGAGCCTATAGAAAACTCAGGATAATGTCAACAGGTTTCTTTAGTTTTGGTTGGCTGTTCACCTAGTTGCTCATGATTCATGCGGGAAGTGGGCTCCAAGATGTTTCACGGCAATCCAGGATTGGAGGCCAGCTTTCCAGATCGTGAAAACGTCCATATCGGTCAAGGCTCGCTGCCTGGCATCAGCATCGATACCATCATGAACGGCGTCCCACTCCGGGGAGGTAGCTTCAATGGTGCTCGCTTTTAACAGGATTGGAACTAGCAAGGAATTGAAGAGATTGAAGACGCTAGGGAAGTTCATATTTTGGTCTTTGACATTTTGCAGCGTCTTCCGAAAATATTCCGCATCCGTTTCGTTTTCAAAGCTGACTGTGACTTTTGATTTCATGTTACTTGCTCTCCTTTTCGGCTTCGTTTTCCTTGATGTGATTTAGCAAGTTATGCGCCATGTGCCAAACCTCAAGGATTGCTTTAGTAGCGTAAGGCTCACTCTGGCTTTGCGCGATGTGCCACAGATCGGGAATAACTACGTGATTGACGGGAAGTGTATACTCCGCTGTTCCGCCTTTGTGGAATGTGATTTTAGTGCGTTCTGACATATTGTGCCTTTATTGATTGTTTAACTAACAACCCCACTCTAGCAAACTATCGGCATAACGTCAACAGGAAAAAAGAATTTAGTTTTGGGTATTGACTTCTTCCTGTGATTTGCTATGATGCGTTCGACGGTTAAACATTATCAAAGGCACAATATGGACTCTTCAAAAATCATGATTCGGATTGGCTCGCACAGAGCTTGGCATCGAGTAAAGAGAGCAACCGGAAGATCTCCGCAAGGCTTATACAATTTCGAGTATTCCGGATCTTACGGGCTATGCGAAGTCACACCGGATGAATGGGAGAAGATCAAAGACATTCCCTCAGTGGGGAAAACCAGAGTTAAGCGCAATGTCTTGCGTGAATGTTGGTCTGGAGGAGGAATGTAATATGATCCTTACCGACAAAGCACCTTGCCCCAACTGCAAAGCACCTATGCCCATGCCAAGCTATGAGGTTGGCTTTGCTGCTTGCCAATGCGGTGCCGTCCTGGAACCCCGGCTTGCTGAAGGAGGCCGGCTGGCTGGCTGGCTGATTGTGTCTTACCGACTCAACCCGGAGACCTGGCGGAAGGAAGGGAAGAAAGGGGGCTGGCAACCAGGCTAGCTGCCGGTCTGGCAACGACTCGCCCGGGAGGATTAAACCTGCCCGGGTTTTTTCATGCCTAGATACCTGGAATCAGTAGGCGGGAGAAATCAAGCCGTGAGATCATCAAAGAACGATTGCGGCTTCAGTTCGGCTTTGATTCCGTCCAGCCATGTATTGATGTGGCGCGATGTGGTCACGCTAAACTTGTGCTCGGTCCGATACCATTTCCCGTCGATGTTCGCCGCAACGGGAGTCTTATAGGAAAACAGAACGGAAGTATTATTGTTGAGTTCGACTACGGTTTGATTTGAGCCGATTTGATTAAGTTTCATTGTGTGCCTTTTGTTCGCCCGGGTTATCCGGGACACGGGCATTAAAGCAGACTCCACTCCTAATGTCAATAGGTATGATTAAATACACCATGAACCCCGTGGAAAAGATTTTGCGCAAAGGTGTTGACATTCTCCCTTGATCCTGTCATGATGCTTACAACGAAAGGCACAACATGACACGACAAGAAACTGAAAGAGACTATCAGATTGATTACGCAAGGTTAACTCCAACCATCGTTTCACCTGGAAAGTTTGAGGGTGAACCAATCTTCGCACCTTACTTCTGGCAAATCGCATTGGAAGGTTTTGCGGATTCTGACAACGGCAAGGTGTTCACGTTCCGGCTCAAGCTTAATGGGCAGGACAAGGACAACCCGTTTCATGCCGAGCTTAAGAAGTGGCTAGGCCGAAAGACTTCTCTCAAGCTTTGCGAGGATGATCAAGGATTCGTTCGATGCTTCTAAACCAAGGCACAATATGATTGAAAAAATAATAAAGCCTGCTCTTGACGCGGCAAATCGAGTTAACCACATGAAAACCACACTTCACCTTGCCCCGATTAACGGGGGAGCATTCAACTGTCTTCCTGCTCGGTCTGTCGAACTCGAAAACGATTGCATTCTATGCAACCACATTACCCTGCCCTGGGATTTCAATCCTCACGGCGTCCGCCTATGGGTAATCGGCAACGAGTTCGGCGCACTGGGGGCAGTATGGGCCAGCCATGAACAGGATGCATTTGATGAGCTTGTGAACGCCAATCTTGGAGCCGCTCTGCTCATAGACGAATCCGACGCAGACGAAGAATCCCCAAGGCTTGGCAATGCTGGGGAACCCGCAAACCTGGATAACGCATGGATTCAAGCGGTCCAATGGGATTTAGCCCGTGACTGTCAAACTCTCTGCCGATTCGCGGAAGCCCGGGGAAACAATCAAGACACCTTAGACAACTAACCCTATGCAAGACCTGGACTATCGAATCATTTTAGGAGCCTGCCTAATCGGGTTCCTAGTCATTCTCCTGGCAATCTGGTAACACTATGAAAACGCAACATACTCCTGGACCGTGGGAACACGACAATACTTGGAATATCATCTATGGCCCAAAAGGTGAGGAAGTC
>Ga0184628_10000721_pt1 | contig 17099 bp, 16 predicted proteins | sample PLM4_5_b1_FD_133149 | JGI IMG/M metagenome (GOLD analysis project Ga0184628, IMG submission 133149) | Groundwater sediment microbial communities from an aquifer in East River, Colorado, USA - PLM4_5_b1 | ecosystem: Environmental > Terrestrial > Soil > Riparian zone | place: USA: East River... | reverse complement strand
CGGAAGTCCAGGTTGCACACATCGTCGTCGGTACAACGAAGTTCTCAGGAGGGTTGTTCAAGGACCGGACAGCCAGTCAGACACTGTTCGTCAGCTTGCCGAATGGAACCAGAACCTTCCTGATTCTGGATGGAAGCAGCTTGCGCTCGCAAGGGGCGCGAATTTTTGTGGATCGAGAGTTCAAGGGATTTAATGCCGGGTTGGGTTACACCATTGCGTCCGGGGTTGGCTTGTCGAAACCGGCATACCATTTGGACGAAATCATGGATCAGATGACACAGCGGCAATTCCATGTGGTCACTGCCAGGATCAAGACGGACGTGGATTTTACAAACACGGAGTTGACCGCTGTCTATCACTGGGTTTCTCCGCTTGCGGCAGTAACCATCGACCCATATCAGACCAATGCAGAGTACCTGGATCCGACTCTCAGTATCACGGTTGCCCAGACGCTGCCCACCTGGGGGACATTTCCGGGTAGGGTTCAGGCGATTCTGGACGCACGTAATTTGTTCGATCAGTCCAGTCCCAATCACGGTATCCATATTTCAAATTCGCCCCGTTTTGTAAAAGGCGGCATCAATATCCGTTTCTGATAACCGGAAAGTCATTTCCTTCAGACTTGTTTTCGTAACGCTGTTCAGCATTGGACTGCTTGTCATAGGTGGGTTCAATGTTGCGCAAAAGCGAAAATGGAATGCTCCTGACGATGGCTGTTCCTGGATCCAAACCAATCAGGGAGTAGTACAAGCTCAGCTGATTGCGCGGGACGGACCCGCAGAACATGCTGGCATCCAGCCAGGCGATATCCTGCTGGAGATCAATGGACGGGAAATTGGGAGCGATCGCGATGTTACCCGGATTCTCTATGATCTCTATGATATCGGCCAGTCTCAGGCCACGTACACGATTAGCCGAGCCAACAATATCATTCAATCGAAGTTAGATATCGCCGGAATTCCGCCTCAATTGAAACGTCAGCGTCTCTACCTTGAAATCATCGGACTCTTCTACCTGCTGGCTGGAGTCCTTGTTCTGATTCGCAGGTTCCGAGCCCCTCTCGCCATTCATTTTTATTTTGTCTGCCTGGCTTCCTTTGTCCTGTTCGTCTACAGCTTTACAGGAAAACTCGATGCCTTCGACTGGACGATATTCTGGCTGGACCTGGCGGCATCGGCATTGTTGCCGCCGCTGTTCCTGCATTTCTGCCTGGAATTCCCTCGACGCAAAAACTGGCTGCGTCAAAACAGAATTCTGCGTGTTCTGTTATATGCACCAGGCGTCCTGATATTGCTGACCTGGATCTTGTTCGTTTGCGGCATTCTCGAATTCATCCCTTCTCCTCTCATCCTGAGAAATTTTCTGGAGACTGCGAGTGACGTTCAGTTCGGAGCCTATTTTGTCTTGAGCGCCGGCGTACTTCTTAGAACATATCGAAAAGTCCATGAACCGGAAATCCGGCAGAAAATGAAATGGGTGACGCGTGGGACTGCCATGGCGGTCCTTCCATTCTTTCTGCTCCAGACAATTCCCCGAATTGTCGGAATCGTTCCGGACCTTTGGATTGACGCGTCAATTTTCCCACTGATCTTCATACCGACAGCGTTCGGCTATGCCATTCAGAGCGATCGTCTGATGGATGTCGACATCATCTTCAAGCGTGGCGTTACATATACGCTTGCGACGGCTTCCGTCATCGGTCTGTATGCCACGCTGGTTGTAATTGTTGGAGAACTTCTGGGATCGGGTTTTGAGGCCGGAACCGTGGTCCGTGTGGTTGCAACGATAATGGCGGCGTTGCTTTTCGCTCCGATCAAGGATCAGTTTCAGATCTGGCTCGACAAATTCTTTTATCGAGACCGGTATGGAATACGGCACACGCTTATCGATTTTGGCCGAACACTGGGTTCGGAAGTTCGATCTGAGAACATGGTGAGTCTCATCGTAGACAGGCTGAGCCGAGCATTGTCGGTGAATCGCGCGGGAATATTTCTGGAAGATGGGCAGAAAGCGGACTCTTTCAAGCCGGAGTTTATCTCGGGGTTCACGCTACCTCCGGATACAGATCTTTCGTTCCTCAAAGGTCGAACGGACCAGCCTTATCTGTTTCTCAAGGACGATATTTTCGGATTGAACTACTTCATTCCCTGCCGCGTGAAAGATCGGGTAATTGCCTACATCGGTCTTGGTCGAACCCAGAAAGGAGACGATCTCACCAGCGAAGATCTCGAGCTACTTGAAACCATGGCGGACTACATTGGAATCGCTCTCGAAAATGCTGTCCTTTACAGGTCGCTTGAACAGAAAGCAGCGGAATATCACGACCTGAAGGATTTCAGCGAGAATATCATCGAATCCATCAATGTCGGCGTCGTGGTCGAAAACGTGGATGGACGGATCGTCGGCTGGAATTACGCTCTGGAAAATCTGACCGGACACAGCCGGAGTGAAACGCTCGGAAGGCGTACTGAAAACGTCATTCCGTATCATTTTCTTCAGAGGCTGTCGGATCGCAGGTTCCTGTATAAGCAGCTATGGAACGGATTGACTGTGAATTTTTCGATGACATCACTTGTGGACAAATCCGGTGCGACTCGCGGCAGACTGATAATTGTCGACAATATTACGGACCGCGTGCGGCTGGAAGATCAGTTGATTCAAAACGAGAAGCTGACCTCCATTGGCCTGCTTGCAGCCGGAGTTGCACACGAAGTAAACACACCTCTCGCCGTAATTTCCAGCTATTCTCAAATGCTGCGGAAGCAGATAAGCCCCGAAGATTCAGGCCACAAGCTGCTCGAGAAAATCACGAAGCAGACATTCCGCGCTTCGGAGATTGTGAACAGTCTGCTGAGTTTTTCCCGAACCAATGCGACGGAGTTTTTCGATGTGGCCATCCATCAGATTATCAGCGACACCTTGTCCTTATTGGAACACCAGCTCAGAACCGCGGGAATACGTGTGGACTATGAACCCCCGGCCGACAATCCGGTCATGCTGGGCAATCCGGGAAAATTGCAGCAGGTTTTCTTAAATCTCTTTTTGAACGCAAAGGATGCAATGGCCGACGGTGGGGAGTTGCGCATTCGTGCTGTCACCGTCATTTCCAAACTGGAAATCATCGTGTCGGACACCGGCACTGGAATCAGCCGAGACAACGTCAAGAAAATCTATGACCCGTTCTTCACAACAAAAATCGCTGGGAAAGGCACGGGCCTGGGCCTTTCAGTCAGCTACGGCATCGTAAAGGAGCACAGTGGAACCATTTCAGTTGAAAGTCAATTGGGCAGCGGCACCTCCTTCAAGCTGGAGTTCCCACTGGTCAGAAAGGCCGTGAATGTCTAAACACAGGGGAACGGCCTTGATCATTGACGACGAGGAGGAGATTCGAGAGAGCATCGAAATGCTTCTAAACTCCGAAGGCATATCCACGGTGACTGCGAAAAATGGCGAAGAAGGGCTCATCAAGCTTGAAGAGAACCTCTTCGATCTTGTCCTGCTGGATTTGATGCTGCCTGGAAAATCCGGAATGGACGTTCAGAAAGATATAAAGCGAATGGATCCTTCTCTGCCCGTCGTCATCATCACGGCGATGGCCGGAATTGAATCGGCGGTAGCAGCAATCAAAGAAGGCTGTTTCGACTACGTCACAAAACCATGGGATAACGAAAAGCTGCTCGTGATCGTGAATAACGCCGTGAAACAACGGCAGCTCATGAGCGAGAACTCGCACCTGCGCCGAGCCCTGAAAGAGCGTTTCGAATTCAGTAACATCGTTGGAAAAAGCGAACCGATCATCAAGGTGCTGGACATGGTTTCACAAGTGGCGCCAAGCCGCAGCACCGTACTGATTCAGGGTGAAAGTGGAACAGGCAAGGAACTGATCGCTAAGGCGATCCACCTCAAGAGCGCCCGGTGCGATCGTTCCTTCGTTCCCGTGAATAGCGGGAGCATGCCGGTGGATCTGCTGGAAAGCACCCTTTTCGGACATGTGCGCGGAGCTTTTACGAGCGCGATCGCTGCAAAGAAGGGCCTGTTTGAGGTTGCCGATCAGGGAACGATTTTCTTTGATGAAATAGGAACCGTCGGTCTGGAGACCCAAGCCAAACTATTGCGAGTGCTCCAGGAACGGGAGTTCATGCGCGTGGGCGGAATCGACACCATCAAGGTGGATGTTCGAGTCATCGCCGCAACCAATGTGGATTTGAGCCAGGCCGTACAGGATGGACGGTTCCGCGAAGATCTGTACTATCGGCTGAATGTGATTAACATCCATCTGCCGCCGCTTCGTGAGCGCAAGGAAGACATCCCACTACTGGCGGATTTCTTCACAAAGAAGTATCGCGAGGAAAACAACAAAGCGATAACTGGAATCAGCCCGGAAGCACTCAAGGCATTAATGGATTACCACTGGCCAGGCAACGTGCGCGAACTGGAAAATGCAATTGAGCGTGCAGTTGTTCTCTCGCAAACGGATGTGATTGATCACGATCTGCTCCCGGACGCCGTGATCGCGCCTCCATCGAAGTTTGCGGGGCTGTCGTCGTTTGCGTTCACGAAGGAAAGTTCCCTGTTCGATATCATGGATGTCATAGAACGGCGAGTGATCATAGAAATGCTCGAACGATGCAGTTGGAGTCAGACCGATGCGGCAGACAGTTTCAAAATCCCTTTGTCCACGTTGAATCAGAAAATCAAACGTCACGGAATTGAGATAAAAAAGAAACGTGAGCGACCTTCCGGCGTGACTTCCGTAAAATAGGCCTCAATGAAATCGGATTTATTGAAGCGGCTGCGGGAACAGGCCGCCCGCGTCCCGAAACGAATTGCATATCCCGAAGCCCACGATCCCCGGATCCTGCATGCGGCGCGCATAGTAGCGGACACGAGGATGGCGGTTCCCATTTTGGTGGGCTTGCCGGATGCCGTCGCCGAAACTGCAAAGGCACAGGGCGTCAGTTTGTCGGGAATCGAAATTGTCAGCAACGATTCTCAGGCGGTCGACCGATATGCCGCGATTCTTGTGCCGGAATGGCGGACAAAGGGAGTGACTGAAGTCGAAGCCCGCACGCGGCTTCGCAATCCGATCTATTTTGCAGGAGCGATGGTCCGAGCGGAAGACGCAGACGGATTAGTAGGTGGCGTGGCAACAACAACCGCAGATACCGTCCGTGCAGCCATTCAGTGCATTGGAATTCGTGAAGGGGCCACGACGGTGTCGAGTTTCTTTCTGATGGTCCTGGCATCGGAAACTCTCGTATTTGCAGATTGTGCAGTCGTACCCACACCAACGGTAACGCAGCTGGCGGAAATTGCTCTCGACGCTGCGCGAAACGCGCGAATCTTTCTCGCCACAGAACCGCGTGTGGCGTTCCTGTCATTTTCGACCAGGGGAAGCGCGAGTCATCCTTCAGTCGATCGAATACGTGAAGCAGTTGCTACGGTGAAAGCGCGGTCTCCTGAGCTTGCCGTCGACGGCGAACTACAGGTGGATGCAGCTCTGGTGCCGGAAATCGCGCGGTTGAAAGCCCCGGGAAGCTCCCTTCGCGGTCAGGCCAATACGTTGATATTTCCGGATTTGCAATCCGGTAACATTGGATACAAGCTGGTGGAACGCTTGGCGGGCGCGCGTGCAGTTGGACCCATCCTTCAAGGATTAAGAAAGCCTGCCAATGATCTTTCCCGGGGATGTTCGGTGGAAGACATCATCGATGTAACGGCCATCACCGCCCTGCAGGCTTTGTCTCCACATTAAATATCGGCGTGAGTATTACCTGCTTCGGAGAGAGCCCGGTGAACTGAGATCTCGGGTTTGCTCATTTTGGATTCTCGGACTCCTCCAATCTGTTCTGAAGCGAGACTGTTCCGGACTGTTCACCTGATCACATCAAATGGACCACACTTTCGCGCTGCAAACACGTCCTCACCGGTGCCATCATCGTCTGTTGATCCGCTGTTTTTTGCGTCGCGGACGGTAAAGCATTCGCCACCGTCCGCGACGGCGTCAATCACCAAGCTCCGGAATTCCTGATGGTCTTCCGGAAGCTGGGGGGTACTCCAGTGAATGGTGATCGACAGCCCCTTGTTCCTGATTTGGGCAGTATGAATACGCATGCGCATTCTGAGCTACGCAAAGGAAACTACTGCTTCTCTATCAATTCAATCCGTGTGGCAACTTTGACGCCCTGATCTTCGCGATAACTGATGCGCAGTTGTGCTTCGATCTTACTGATCAATCCATTTACGGTCTTATCCGGGCCAAGGACCTGAGTGTCATCGTTGTAATTGAATATTGCTTCCTTATGATCGGGACCTCGGACGGATAGGATTCTCGCTTTCGCATCTACGTTAAGAAGCTGGCCAATCAAGGTCTTCTCTGAAACCACCTTCTCATTCGTCGATCTTCTCTGACTGCTGTATACCGTTGGCAGAGGAGCCAGCACTATCGTTAGAACGATTCCGAACAACATACGCACCAAACTCATGCTACCTCCCGGGTACATTATTCACGGTTGTTACGAAGGTATGGTGCAAGGAGTCTGCCAAAGTCGAGCTATGTGGAGCCACCGACATGGAATCAACCTCTTAACTCGATAGAATGCGATGGCTGTGAGAGATGGAAGGGGGATTTTGAGAAGACCCAAGAAAGAAATACCTGCAATTGATCAGATCTGTTTTTGAACTGTTTGTACGACCGGGGAATTTCTCCTCGCAATATGGCTGCGTTCATATTCGTGTCCGAACCCAGCCGTAACGCGTGTTGCTCGGTTGGCTTCCCAATGCGGCGTATTTCTCACGAACTTTCGCCAAGTTGTCGGCGCCATATCCCGGCATTTCCATGATTTTTTTCAGTTCTGTTGGCATGCGCTTCTCATAGTCCCGTGGTAAAGGATTGAAGTACTGACCTGGATCGATTCCATATAGGTTTGCGGAATTCAGGCCTAGTATCCTGCGCTTAGCATCCTCGGTAAATTCGGGATAGCCGTATTTCTTTCTCATTTCCTCGGGGATCTGGAAACGCCACATGGAGTCGATCTGCCATTGAGGAGATCCGTACCAGACGGAATCGGATCCGAACAACACTCGGTCCGGGCCGAGGAACTTCATCAGTTGCCCCATGATGTGCGCGGCCACGGTTGGAAAAGTGATGACCGACGATGCCCACGTGGTGCCAATCTCCGCATACGTATTGCGGAATGGAGCCACAAGTGCGGCGTACTCCGTAGTCCATGAAATATCCGGCACTCCCTCGCGAAGTTTTCCCGACTTCACCTCCTGAAGCGAGTCGTACATGAAAAATGCCGGTTGAATGCACGCGTGGTAAGTGATGAAATTCAGGTTCGGCCAATCCTTCGCAGCTTTGGGCAGATCGGCGGGATGTCCCCGCAACGGATCCGGCGGGCCTGGCGCAAGTCCTTTGTGGACGCATATGTTGTTGAAGCCGGGCTTCGTGGATTTCAATTTGGCGTAGAGCGAGTCGATCAGTTCGAATGTCGGATATGCGACGGCTTCGTCGTCGTGCCGCCACTGCTTCATCAGACTCAACGGATTGTCGTCAACCTTTGCGGCATAAGAGATGTTGTAGCCCTTCCACGAATCGGGACTGTTTTTCTCGACCTGCTCCCGAATATTGGAGAGATTTCCTTTGCCAACATACAGCAGCCCGTGTGCGAGCATTCGCGTTGAACCGGAGATCTCGTTAACAAAATTGCGGGCAGCCGCTGTTTGAGCGGCAGTCAGCATCTCTGCGCGAGCTGCATCCGCCGCGCTTCGTGCCGCGTGTAAGAGCGGTTCGCCAGGCAACCTGAGTTCCTGCTGGCCTTCATTGACCAGGGATGCGGTAACGTTACTCAAAAGGCCAACGGTCACCTGGCTATCGAGAAAGACGTCCTTGATGAACTGAACGATCTGAAAATTTGCTGAGATATTGGGAAGACCGACAAGCGCAGGGTTCCAGACGCCCCACACATCGCCATTCTCATCCAGCCGATTGCCAGGATTGTGAGGATTCGTTCGGAAACCGGACGCGGTAGGTCCCTGGGCTAGCGCCCGCAATGGACCTCCGGGATTTCTTTCTCTTGGGGATCCACCCGAGCCCGAAATGTTGCCGCGAACCATGTGCAGCTGATCGTCAAACACAAAGAGGTCGCGTGGCGCTCCCGCCTGCGCATATGCCTCGGGCTCGAACATCTCGATGGGGTTGACGTTGAAGAACCGGCCATAGACTTCGTTCATGGCAAGAAATGAGGCGGCCATCCCACCTGTCGAACGGAGAAATCGACGCCGATCCATGCCAAGCTTCTTGCTCGCGAACCTGCTCAGTTCCTGAATGCGAGCTTCGACGCTCTTCTGCTGATTCGTTTGAGGCGCTGGCATGTATTCGCCGTTGGACACCATGCGTGTTGGAACCGGAGACGGCAATGAGTCCGCTTCATACGCGCGTGCACACTTGTCGAGCTGTGATTTCTTAAGGAGGGTGTGATCCTCTTCCCAGATTTTTCCCTCTTCGTCCCAACGGTTGGCGCCCATATGGCCTCCGGAAGTTGTTTCTACATATTGCCGCGGATTATATGAGGGACGATAAGTGCGGACTTACTCAATAATTGCTTAATTTCTTGCTGGAATACCGTGTGCCAACGAGGGGAATCCGAACATACGGACTCCCCTTTCGCCTAACTATTCTTCGGGTGCCACCTTTCGAACTTTCTTTCGGCCGCGTTTACGGGCGAAAGCTTGCTTGATGCGTTTCTTCTCACCAGGTTTCAGATAAAAGGAGTGGTTCTTCACTTCCTTGATAATGTCTTCCTGTTGAACCTTTCGCTTGAAACGCCTTAGTGCATTCTCAATGGACTCACCGTCTTGAATGCGGACTTCGGCCAACTCCATACACCCCCAATCCTTTTAAAATCGACCAGTTATTATTCCTGTGCCCCCAAAGCAATGTCAAACCGTGTGCTATACTTCGCGGCCTATGGCGCGCTGTCCCCTGTGTTCGGAGCGTCCCGCCAAACGGTTCTGCCCCGCCAAAGAAACCCGAATTTGTCCCGTATGCTGCGGGTCTAAGCGGGAGGTCGAGATCGACTGCCCAAGCTCATGTCATCACCTCATAGCTGGTCGCGTCTACGAAAGCGACAGGAGAAGCCCGGATCCTCAATTGGAATCGGAGGTGCGGCGATTTGATAAGAGTTTCATCCATCGGCACACTCCTGTATTGAATGCGGTCTCCCTCGCAATTTGCGAAGAGAGGACGGTAGCTCTCTGGCTTCTGGATACGGACGTCATTGAGGTCTTCAAGGATCTTACGAAGACGATGAAGACGTTGTCCTCGGGAATTTATTACGAATCGCTGCCCGAGAGTGTCGTGCGGGTTTCACTCTTTCACCGACTGAAGCAATTGTTTGATGGATTCATGCAGCCTCAGCCTGAAGGCCTGGAACAATCGTTAAAGCTGCCCGACGCTATCGATGTTCTGACATTCCTCACATACGTGGCGACCGTGAATTCGAATTCAAGGCCGCGCAGCCGCCAGTATCTGGATTTACTCGACAGCATGGCCTACCAGACTGCACCGGAGAAGCGCGCCGGAAACCTCATCATTCCGTGAACATTCTCGCGATTCGCCTGGCACGCTTTGGCGATGTCGTGCTACTCCTGCCCGCGCTGACTGCACTGAAATCGACGGTTCCCCGAAGCCGCATTACCTTTCTGACGGATCATCGCCTCGCGTCTCTTGCTGAGATGTGTCCGGCAATTGACGACATCATTGCGGTCGACCGAATTGCCATGCGGGACGGTGCCCGTCTTGCATCACTAGGAATCATGCGGGATGTCATACAAGATGTACGTCATCGCCATTTCGATCTCGCCATTGATTTTCACGGATTCCGCGAAACGAACCTGCTCACCTGGCTTTCCGGAGCCCCGAGGCGTCTAGGTCTGAAGCGATTCGACCAGTCGTTTCTGAATTTCTGCTTCAATCTTCCGCCGGTCCTTGAGAACAAGAATATTCACGTTGCGGAAATGTTCATGAAAGTCGTGGAGGGGTTCGGCGCGGGTGGTTCGTCAACATCTCCGGCGATGGTCATTCCGGAAACATCTCGAGTATGGTTAAAGTCGAACCTGGCGCCGCGTCCATATGCTGCCTTTTATGTGGATGCTCCAACCAGCAAACGAATTTGGCCGCCCGAAAGCTTTGCGGCGGTAGCGGACCATCTGGCAGGCCAATGTGGATTGGAGGTTGTCCTGATATCCGGACCTGAGGGTCGGCCCTTGCTGAAGCGGATTCAGGAAGCACTAAAATCGACAGATCACATTCGCGCGTTTTCGACCCTGGCGATTCCGCAGTTAGCCGCAATCGTGCAGGCAGCTCAGATCTGGATCAGCAATGATACGGGACCGATGCACTTGGGACCCATACTCGGAGTCCCGACACTGGGACTGTTTAGCATCGGACTCCCGGAACACTTCAGACCGACAGGAGCCAACGATCGTTTTATTCTGGCAAATCCGATTGAACGGATACAGGTAGGGGAGGTTATTGAGACCGTCGAGAAAATACGGTCTATGGGACGTCCAGATCCTCGACACTGATCTTGAGAGACCGCAGGAATTTCAAATCCTGGCCGGTGACCTTAAGCTGTGCATTCTCGTTCTCGGCAACGCCCGGGATCTCATCCGTAGAGTCCGCGGCAGGCTTCTTATTGAATCCGATGGTCGCCTCCAATACGAGGAAAACGTCGTATCCTGCATCCTTAACGTTCTGAATGGCGTCATTGATTCCCTTTGACTCCGACAGAGCGTCGTTTATGGCGGAACCGAGTTCCTTGATCAGGTGTTTCAGGTTGTCATCGAGCTGCAATTGGCCCCCTTTACTCGCAGTCAAGGCGTCACGCCATCGTACTCATATCGCTGGAATTTGGTCAATTCGCAAATTAGGCGCTTCTAGTAAGATGTTTCCTTAACGCTCATGGCTGGCAAATTGAAACAGATGTTCGGAGGCGTTGTCCGTTCTCTTCATCAGCTTTGGCTCGAAGTGACCGGCACTTTCCTTGTAATAATCGGCTTGGTGCTGGCCTACCACGTCTTCCAAACCTACCGAATTCCTTCAACTGAAGGCGAAAGAGAATACTGGCAGCTTGGGGCAACGGCAGCACTTTCTGCCATCGCACTGGCTTTCGGGATTCACTCATTTTGGAAATCCAGGAACCTTCGTTAAGTGAGCCTTACGAAATACAAAAACCTTGGTGATCCGGAGCTCATCGCGCTGTGCCTGAAAGGGGATTCTCAAGCCTGGGAAACACTGATACTGCGCTACCGCAGACTTATTTACTCGATACCTGTAAGGTTCAGCTTCTCGCCTGCTGACTGCTCCGACGTCTTTCAAGCCGTCTGTTTGCGGATGATAGAACATCTTGGGGAGCTCAAGGACGACACCAAGGTGAGTTCCTGGTTGATCACCACAACGACACGGCAATGCATACACGTCCGCGCCCAGAAGCATAAGGAAACCAGTACGGATGACGAATTCGACGAGCCAGCAGACCCAGGCCACAGTGTCGAGGAAATTCGGATTCAGTCTCAGGAACAACAGAGCGTTCGTGAGGCCGTTGTGCAGCTGCCTGAACGCTGTCGACAGCTGGTGGAAATGCTGTATTTCGACGCAAAGAGCCCGAGTTATGAGGTGATTGCCCAGACAATGCAGATGCCTGTAGCCAGCGTTGGACCTACAAGAGCACGTTGTCTCGAGAAACTGCGAACCGTCCTTCGGAGAAAGGGTATGCGCTAAAAATTGAAGTTCCTGGTATTTTCTGCCGATCCTTGTCCTCATATAGTCTGTAACGGGACCCATAGGAGCAAAGGATGCGACACATAAACACTGAAGAATTAGTGGATTACATGGATGGTAGGGTTTCTGATCAAGGAAAGCTGGCAGTGGAGAATCATCTTTCCGAATGCAAAGACTGCACTGAATTGAGAGAGGAGATTCGCATGTTAGTCCTGCGGCTTCAAGAAGATACGACATATGAGCCACCTGCCGAACTTTTACAGTGGGGCGTAAGCCTGTTCCAGCCATTGTTGCAGCCTTCAACAGGCGGAAAACTGCGGAAGTTGATCGCCGCCCTTGTTTTCGACACCTTCGATCAGCCCCTGCAGGCCGGCGTCCGCCGTGTTGGTGCACCTCCCCGCCAGCTCTTGTTCCGGGCGGGTGATGTGGACGTCGACGTGAAGATCGAATCGATCGAAGCGAATGACCGTATCACGCTGGTTGGCCAGGTTCTTTCGACAACGGCAAAGTTTTTTGACAACACACCGGTTAAGCTCGAGTCTCACGGTATTGTTCGATATCGAACAATGACAAACCTTGTCGGTGAATTTTCTTTCGATGAGGTGCCGAAAGACACTTATCATCTTTCAGTCGATCTGCCTGAAGGACAGATCACGCTATTCTGCGTCCATCGCGGTAATTCCTGAGTCTCCAGTCCAGTTTTGAACCGGGACTTGGGCTGGGCGCCGAAACAGCTACGCACGAAGCGCAAACAAAGTGAGTCGACCAAGTCCCGAGCAGTATCTGGCCTCGCTGGCGCAGATTCGGGATGCAGCCCTGCAGCAGGCCTACATCTCGAAGAGCGGTGTCGCGCCTAGTCTCGAACTCATAGAAACTCTGTCTCTCCGAATTCGCGATCTTTGTCCCAAAGACCCCGTGCTCGCGGAGGTCTTCGCCGAAACTAACCTCCATCTGGCTTCCATCATTGACTCGCCCGCAGGCTGGGCCTACGCGTACCGATCACGCGCCCATGTCCTTTACACGATGCGCCGATGCCTCGAGGCTCAACCGTTTTTCGAACGAGCTGTGGACCTTTTCTCCAAGTCCGAACTGGATGCAGAAGCCGGGCGCACCATGGTTGGAGAAATGGACAACCTGTCCTTCCTGAGCCGATTCGAAGAAGCCACACGCCTCGGGGGACAGGCTCGAGCGGCTCTGGAAAGGGCACGGGACGGCCGTTATCTCACCACGCTGGAAATCGCACTCGGCAATCTTTACTACAGGCTGAATCGCTACGACGAATCGCTCACTCATTACCAGTCCGCATTGGTGAGCAGTGACAACCCGGTGTCGACTGCCGCCGCCGGAATGGGCAGGGCACACGTGCTTACCGATATGAATCGCTTCGATGAGGCGATTGAAGCATTCAAGAATACCAAGGAACACTGCGAACAACATGAATTGGCACTTTGGGCGGACATCGCAGATCGCGGCATTTCCCGAATGCACTTCCTTCGAGGAAATTATTCCACAGCGCTGCGAATGATCGAAGAAGTGCGACGGAGACATTCATCGGCGAATGACAGCAGGCGTGTGGCTTACTGCGATCTCGATCGCGCCGAAATCTATCTTCAGCTGAATCTCTTCGAAGACGCGTCGACGCTTTCCTCCCGGGCTCACGAGACTTTTGAGAAGCTTGGCAATCGGCATGAAGCGGCAATGGCTCTCATGTTTCTGGGAATTGCCGAATTCAAATTGCTCCGCGACTCCGATGCCGACCAGGCCTTCCTTCGCGCCAGCGGAATCTTCAGTCTTGCCGCCAACGAAATCTGGTGTGCGGCGGTCGATTTGTGGCGGGCACAGCTGTTGATTCGCCAGAAACAGTACGCTGCGGCTCAGGAACTTGCCGAACGTTCAGCCGAAGCCTTTGACAAACAACACGTACCCGTTCGTGCTGCCAACGCTCGCGTCTTGTCCGCGCAAAGTCTCCAGGAGCTGGCGAAGCCTGTGCATGCCATTGCCCATGCAGAGCAGGCACTTGCCGGACTGGAAGGGTTTCATGCACCATGGGTCTCCTATCAGGCCTTCAACACACTCGGGCGACTTAAGGAACTGGCTGGGGCGACTCAGGAAGCCGAAAACCTTTACCTCCGCGCAGTCGACGACCTGGAGTCTCTGAGAGGAAGTATTCGCCTCGATGAGTTGCGAATGTCGTTTGGAAAGGACAAGTATCAGGTTTACGAAAATATCGTGAATCTTCAGCTGAATCGTAACGACAGTTTTACCGCCTTCGACTATGTCGAACGATCCAAGTCGCGAACCTTGATCGATCTCCTGGAACGGAATCTGGAGACCGTATGGGATGCCGGAGTAGAGGAATCTCCGCGGCTTCAAAAAATCCGAAAATGTCGAGAAGAGCTGAATATCCTTTATAACCGCTTGAACGGCGAAGGAACAGCTGTCCGATCCGTGGCAGCTGACAAGAAATCCCGGAGCGAAATTACCTCCCGCGAACACGAGCTTATGGAATTGCTTCGACAATTTGGATTAGAAAAGTCCGGATGGGCAGCGCTGCAAACCATGGAGTTACTCCACGTTCGTGACGTCCAGCAAATGTTGGATCCAGACGAACTGCTTGTCGAGTACTACGCCATCGGCGATCGCTTCCAGGCCTTCATCCTTGGACGAAACCAGTATCACGTCGTACGGGACCTCACGACGATCGGTGCGATTCGAACGGCTCTCAAGGGATTGAATTTCCAGCTTTCGAAGTTTCAACTCCAGCCGGAATACATCACAAAACATGCAGCGGTGCTGCTGGCTGCAACCAGGCACCATCTGCAGGACCTTCACCGGCAGTTGATTGCGCCAATACAGTCGATGGTTTCTCCCGGACAACGACTGGTCATCGTTCCGCATCAGGTGCTGCATTACGTTCCATTCCATGCGCTGTACGACGGTGATCGCTACCTTATTGATGACCATCAAATCACGTACGGCGCCAGCGCCTCGGTGCTCAAAATCTGTCGTGAACGGAAATCGGTGAAGTCGCCGGAATACGATTTGATTATGGCGGTAGCGGATGAGTTAACACCGTTCATCAACGACGAGGTGACGGCACTGCGCGAGCTGCTCCCCAATGCGAAAGTCTTTGTGGGGTCCGAAGCCCGTGAAGACAGACTGCGTGAATACGGGCCCGCTGCTGGGAAGATCCACATCGCAGCACATGGCATATTCCGGGCGGACAATCCGATGTTCTCCTCGCTCAAGCTGGGCGACAGCTGGTTGAATCTCTTTGATATTTTCAATCTTCAGCTCGGTGCGGAACTGACGACTCTCAGCGCGTGTGAAACAGGAATGAGTGCGGTGTGGGAGGGAGATGAATTACTCGGACTCGCCAGAGGTTTTCTCTATGCCGGAACTCCGTCTCTAGTCGTCAGTCTCTGGACGGTCAATGACCGATCTACATCGCAGTTGATGCGCCGCTTCTACGAAGGTCTGCGAGATGGGCTCTCAAAATCCAGCGCGTTGCGAGATGCAATTCTGGAAGTAAAAGAAGCCTTCCCACACCCTTACTATTGGGCACCGTTTATTCTGCTCGGGAAGTCTTAGCCGCCGTCCCCCGTGTGCTAACCTAACGTCCCATGGCCACCCATTCCAACGGCCGTCTGACGACCGATTCCAACCTGGAGATTGCTCAATGTTACGGTCGGCAAGATGTTCGACAGGAGCCCGGCCTGCCGGGAGAGTACCCCTACACGCGTGGAATTCAGGCGGCGATGTACCGGAGCAAGCTGTGGACGATCCGTCAGTATGCAGGCTTTGGATCTGCTGCTGAAACCAACACGCGCTTCAAGTACCTGCTGGACAACGGTCAAACGGGATTATCCGTTGCCTTTGACCTCCCTACCCAAATCGGGCTGGATTCCGATCATCCACTGGCACTGGGCGAAGTCGGCAAAGTGGGAGTTGCCATCGATACGCTGGAGGACATGGAAACGATGTTTGAGGGCATCACGCTCGATCGGGTGTCCACTTCCATGACAATCAACTCGACGGCCCCAATTCTGCTTGCGATGGTCATTGCTGTCGCGAAAAAACAAGGTGTCCCGGCCGAACAAATCAACGGAACCACCCAGAACGATATGCTCAAGGAGTACATCGCTCGCGGCACATACATTTATCCGCCACGGTTTTCGCTTCGGTTGATTACTGACATATTCGCATATTGCCAGTCGGAGCTTCCAAACTGGAATACGATTTCAATCAGCGGATACCATATTCGCGAAGCGGGATCCACGGCAGTGCAGGAACTGGCCTTCACCTTCGGCAACGCTATCACCTACGTAGAAGCAGCGATCCAACGGGGACTCGCTTTTGATTCATTTGCTCCGCGGCTTTCATTTTTTTTCAATACGCACAATGACTTTCTCGAAGAGATCGCGAAATTTCGCGCGGCCCGCCGCATCTGGGCTCGGATTGCAAAGGAACGCTTCGGCGCGAAGAATCCAAAATCCATGATGCTGCGGTTTCATGCGCAGACAGCGGGCTCCTCGCTTACCGCTCAACAGCCGGACAACAACGTGGTCCGCGTAGCACTGCAGGCGTTTGCGGCGGTTCTGGGCGGTGCTCAGTCCCTGCATACGAACTCCCGCGACGAAGCGCTTGGACTTCCAACAACTGACGCGGCGCGTCTGGCGCTTCGAACTCAACAGATCATTGCCTCCGAGACAGGAGTGATCAACACGGTCGATCCTGTTGGAGGGTCCTACGCAATTGAAGCCCTCACCGAGGAAATCGAAGAACGGACGATGGTTTATCTGAAGAAGATTGACGATCTTGGTGGAATGTTGCCCGGCATTGAAAGCGGCTGGGTGCAAAGTCAGATACAGGAGGCCGCGTACGCTTATCAGCGATCGATTGAATCCAAAGAGCGAGTCGTTGTGGGCGTAAATGAGTTTCGAATGGAGGAGACGACATCTGTGCCACTCCACAGCCAGGATCCCGCACGAGAACGCGAGCAGATCTTCCGGCTCCAGGCTGTCCGTAATAAGCGTGATGCCGCGGCGGTATTCGCCGCACTGGAACGTCTGGAAAACGCGAGCCGGACCGACGAAAACCTGATGCCTCATATCCTCATTGCAGTTCAGGCATATGCCTCCATGGGAGAAATTTCGGATGTATTCCGCAGAGTACACGGAGAATTTCGGGAGGCTCTCACCATTTGAGCAAAGTCCTTGAAGTTCGAAATCTGAAAACCAGTTTCTTTACGGGCAAAGGCGTCGTCAAGGCCGTCGACGACGTGTCCTTCACTTTGGCAAAGGGCGAGACTCTT
>Ga0184628_10000719_pt1 | contig 17115 bp, 16 predicted proteins | sample PLM4_5_b1_FD_133149 | JGI IMG/M metagenome (GOLD analysis project Ga0184628, IMG submission 133149) | Groundwater sediment microbial communities from an aquifer in East River, Colorado, USA - PLM4_5_b1 | ecosystem: Environmental > Terrestrial > Soil > Riparian zone | place: USA: East River... | reverse complement strand
GGGAAAGATGCAAAGCGCCTTCAGTGTTACTGCAGAATCCAGATACTTCACCGGAATCATCTGAACTGTCCAATTGGCTCGTTCCTTTTCCTGCCTTGCCTGCATCTCGGACCGCTCCCGCATTTGCTGTACTACAACGTCCGAGTTTGTTCCGGCTGGCGTATTCTGCCCTAACACAGGCTGCACGCTATCCACGGAAGGAAGCCTGGAGCAAATGTCTCCTGCCTGCGCAAACAATCCCACCGGAATCAAAAACAAACACACTGCGAATAAAGCGACTCTCCAATAAATGCTCATTTCAATCTCCTTTATCAGATGGCAACCAATAGATGATGATGTTCGGGTCGTCGGTCACAAATTTCATCGGAGGAACTTGCGATACCTGAAGTTGCGGCGGAAATGGCTCAAGAGCCGCTGGAACTGCAGGAGCATCTGGCGAGACCTCAACCGGAGCCGCTTGCAGTGCCCTTCGGTTCAAGACCCGTGGAGCCTCAGGAGGTGGTGAAACCGGATCCGGCGAGACGAATACAGCCGGAGCATCCAACCTTGCTACTTCAACCGGCGAATCGCTCTTTCTCTCATGACCCTCATGGACGAAACGAGCGCGCGAGTACCACAACCCACCAGAAACCAGCGCAGCGAGCAGAACTCCCGCGATCGCATTTCGATGTCGCAGTCCGGCGAAGAACAGCCGGTGCATCGTAATAACCCAGCCCGGAGCAGGATCCAGATCTCCTACTTCATTCAACACCCGGTTGCGAACACCAGCCAGATCCGAAGAGTTCACCGTTCCCGCACGAAGCACCTTGAACATCGACTGACTCTCTCGTAAACCGTCAGCCAAGGCGCAGCACACCGTGCAACTCTGCAGATGGGACTCGAGTCGCTGCCGGTCCAATACCGGCAGGTCGCCTTCGACGTACAGGGCAATGAGTGATTCCAACCCGTTGCAATTCATCGCCGGCCTCCATTCATACGCTCGACAATCTTTCGAATCTTCAGCCGCGCCGAACTGATTTGTGATCTCACGGTTGCTTCCGACGACTCCAGGGCTTCCGCCGTCTCTGCCGTTGTCATTCCTTCGATGTCCCGAAGTACAAACGCGGTTCGCTCCTTCTCCGGAAGTTCATCCAACGCCCGATATAGCATTTGCCGCTGCTGTTCAAATTGCAGCTCGTCATGCGGATCGTTACCAGGATCCTGCTGCTCGGCACGACCGAAAGAGTCCGTCTGCGGCACAATGACGGCGACCCTCTGCTGGCGAGCTTTGCCCAGATCACGGCACACATTGACAGTCATCCGAACCAGCCACGGCTCAAACGGTTTCTGCGTGTCAAATCGATGGAGGTATTTGAATGTTCGAAGAAACACTTCCTGTGCGGCATCCTGCGCATCTTCCATGGCACCCAGCAAACGCCAGGACAGCGTCAACACACGCCGCTCGTGCCGTACAACGATCTGTTCGAATGCGGCGGCATCTCCGGATGCGGCACGAGTGAGAAGTATCGTCAGTTCGGAGGTGCGCTCTTCTTCATTCCGGGATTGCGACATCCACAGTGAGCGTGCATCGATGAGGGAAATGTCCGGTCTGGATTCCATTCTCTCTGCCTTTCAACTTGTAATACCCCGCAAATGCTCAAACCGTTCAAAGAAATCTGAGGAATTCGCGCGGGGTTTGAGACAATTGCGGTTTGGCGGTGACGAAAGATTGCAGGAAATCGATGTATACAACCTGATTGGTGAAGACGGAATCGCAAAACTCGTCGCGGCCTTTTACCGGCGCGTTCCCCAGGACGATGTTCTTGGTCCGATGTATCCACCGAATGATCTCGCCAATGCGGAGCTGCGTTTACGGGACTTCATGATCTATCGGCTCGGCGGCCCGCAGCGCTACATTGAACAGCGAGGGCATCCCCGGCTGCGTGCCCGGCATGCACCGTTCAAGATCAACAGGATAGCCCGCGACCGATGGATGAAACTGATGAGTGAGGCGATGACAGAGACCACATTGCCCACGGAAGCGGAACAGTTCCTCCGGACATTCCTGGAAGGCATGTCCACTTTTTTAATGAATCATGAATAGTTGCGACTAACTTCGACCTACGGAGAACACACGATGTCTGACATCAACCTTTTCACGCCTGGCCGTATCAATGGATTCGAAACTCGTAATCGCATGTTCATGGCGCCAATGACTCGCAGCCGCGCAAATGCCGGAGCCGTTCCCTCCGAGATTGCCGTCGAGTACTACACGCAGCGCGCCACAGCCGGCTTGATCCTCACCGAAGGTACGGCCCCATCGGCAACCGGGCTGGGTTACGCCAGGACGCCGTCAATCCACATGCCCGAACAAATCGCAGCCTGGAAAAAAATCACAGACGCGGTTCATGCCAAAGGCGGGCACATTTTCCTTCAGCTCATGCACGTTGGACGTATTGGACATTCCGCAAATCGAATCACCGAGGAATCACTTGTTGCACCATCCGCCATACGAGCCGCGGGCCAGATGTGGACGGACAAACTGGGAATGCAGGACAACGACATGCCGCGAGCACTGGAAACTTCCGAAATTCCCGGCGTGATCTCGCAGTACGCACAGGCGACGCGTAACGGAATCGCCGCAGGATTTGATGGAGTGGAACTGCACTCGGCTTCCGGATACCTTCCCATGCAATTCCTGTCGACCGGATCGAATCACCGGACGGATGGGTACGGCGGCAGTCTTCAGAACCGGCTTCGCTTCGTCATTGAAACTCTGGAATCGATGATAAAGGCGGCAGGGTCTTCGTCGCGCATTGGAATCAAGATCAGCCCGGCTATGCCGTTCAACGATATTCAGGACGACAATCCGGTGGAAACCTACACGGCTCTGATAAAGGCAATCTCGCCGATGGGGCTGGCGTATCTTCATGTCCTCCGGACACCACCGATACCGAACATCTTCGAAATCCTTCGACCTCTCTATAAAGGACTGTTCGCGGCGGGCGGCGCATTTACTCTCGAATCGGGAAACGCCATGCTGGCCTCAGGCGGGGCTGACTTCATTGTCTTTGGAAAACTCTTCACATCCAATCCGGACCTGCCGGCACGCTTCCAGACTGGCGCTCCACTGGTAGACCCGGACCCAACCACGTTTTACTCACCCGGACCGAAAGGCTACATCGACTTCAAATCCATCTCCTGATGGGCGCAGGGTGAGGGGTATTGAAATGGTGTCCCACACCCGGTCCTATTTTCGATATTGCCGTTCTGTATACCTCACCTGCTCGAGGAAAAGTCCAGAAGCCGGAGCCGTCCATGCCGCAACATCCAATTTCGCATCACAGCTCCCTGAAAGCAGCGTCGCGAAGTCGGCTTCCGTAATCTCGCCCTTCCCAACCTTCACCAGCGCACCAACGATTCTCCGAACCATGCGCCAGATGAAATGCGACGCTTCGATTCGAAACTGAACAATATCTTCCTCCGATTCGATCTCTGCGCCTGCGACTTCCACAACGGTGGATTCATGCGGCCGCGATGGATCCAGTGAGCGAAAGCACACGAAGTCGTGACGTCCCGCCAGAGTCGCTGCGCACCGCGCCATCGACTCGACATCGAGCGGTTCCTTCACCCACCATACGTGCTTCTTCGTGAAGGCCTGCTTCCGTTTCGAGATCTGATAGATGTACACGCGCGATTCCGCATCGTGACGCGCATGAAACATTCGTCGCGCGCGTTCCATCTGGAGGATCACTATATCGGCGGGAAGCAGTTCATTGAGACGCCGCATCAATTCGTGGGGTTGCTCGCGGACTTCTCCATCCACCTGGAGATGCATCACCTGACCAAGCGCATGCACGCCGGCGTCAGTTCGGCCCGCACCCTGCATTTCGAACTCGCCTCGAAATATCTGACCGGCGGCCTTTCGAATCTCTCCCATAACAGTGCGGGCATTCCTCTGATCCTGCCATCCGCTGTAACGGGTGCCGTCGTATTCAAGTATGAGTTTGTAGGTGATCACCTGGACATGGCGAGAACGTCGTTCCACGCGCGAACGCGGCCTGCGTCATACGCCTTCAGAATATCGATCATGGGAGATTGCATTGATGTCAATCCACCAAAACCACCGGGGCCGCCGAAGCCGCTTCGGCGGCCAGCACGACCGCCTCCACCGGGAAAGCGGCCGGATCGGATAAATGTACTCGTCGCATCCAGCGGCAGCGTCTCCACATTGCCATAGAACTTACCATCGACACGGTCCGTGAAGAGATATTGTTCGACATTGGATAAATAGAACGTCGTCACAATCGCAGCATGTTGCTTTGCGTAGGCTCCAACCGCGCGTATCGCTTTCGGACCAGCGAAATCTCCGACCAGCGGCACAATCAGATTGCGCAGCTCCATGTCGCGAATGTATTGATAGCTTTCTTCCGTGGCCAGAAAGCTTCGATTCTTCCCGCTTGTCGAGCTTGTTCCCTGTTCGTCGTTGGCCGCCATCAGATCCGCGTAGGTAACGCTTGCAAATCCCCGCCCTCCGCCTCCAGGTCCGGCGCCACCGGAGTTGTAGTTGATGCCCGGTCCGTAATCAAAGAAAACGCCGTAAACCTTTTCTATGCCCGCCAGATCTTCAACATTCAGAGGAAACTTGTGCGACTTCAATAGAACATCCTGGATTGCCTGAAGATTCCTTTTGAAGAGCACAGTGTCTTCCACCACCGATCGATACGCGTTGAACAATGCATCGGCAGTGGCTTCAGTGGTCAAACCGGGGGGACGCTTCCTCGAGAAGAGCAATGAAATGAAATCTGCCCTATTGGATGCCATTTCGAACAGCGCCTTATACATCATCAGTTCGAGCATGTTCTGCCGCCGGATATCGGTAATAAAGGCGATCCTGGGCTGCACCGCAATAATGTAAGTAAAGTTCTGCTCGGGGCCCACACCCATGTAGACGCCACCCGGCTTCACTCTCGCTTTCAATGCTGGAATCACGTTTTGAAAGTAGATTTCGTTCGACAGGAAATTTTCGAAACGAAACATTCCGCCTGGTTCGGAGAATGTGGACACCATCCGCCACAGTTCGGCATCCGCAATCCTGACTGGAATTGGCGAGACCGAACGCGAGGCTGGGCCGGTCAGAAGGAACAGGAATAACAGTGTCAGAATTGTTCGGCGCATAAGTAAGAGCGAAAGCGGCTTATACCCCTCACCCGGCCGCCCATCTATTGACGGTGCACCCTCTCCCTTCAGGAGGGATTGAACTCACCGTATCCTACTTCGACATCTGGCGAACCGTAGAATAGTCGCAGCCGCGTGCGGCCGTGCAGACCTTCACCACATCCATCATTGAAGAAAGCGTTGATTGAAAGCCACCACCACCGCTAAAGCGAAATCCACCGCCGTTGGGCCCGAACGTCCGGATAAACGCGCTGGAGGTATCCATAGGCAGGGTCGCGGCGTTTCTGAAGAAATCCAGAAGTTTGCCGTCCGAATACAAATATTGTTCCACATTGGACAGATAGAACGCTGTCACTGTGGCGTTGTGATCCTTCAGGTACTGTCCGATCGCCCGAATCGATTTTGGCCCCGCGAAATCGCCAACAATCGGGACGATAAGATTCTTCATCTCCATTTCGCGAATGAATTTGTAGTTTTCTTCGGATGCCAGGTAACTGCGCTTCACTCCGTACGAATCGTCCGCGACCATCAACTCCGAATAGTTCGGCATCCCACCACCGGGGGCCGTCCCCAGCCCTCCTGAGGAATAGTCGAGGTACGGTCCGTCACTGGCGAACACGCCGTAGACATACGCGATGTTCTGAATGTCTGTAAGACTTAAACCAAACCGATGCTTCTGCATGAGAAGGTCCTGAATAGCCTTCAGGTTGTTCTGATACAGCGGCTGGTCACGGGATACAGGCAGGTACGCGCGAAACAACTGGTCTGCGGTGGCCTTTTCGTTAAGACCATCAGGCCTCACACGCGAAAACAGCATGGAGAGAAAATCCGCACGATCCGGGGAGAGTTCGAAAATGGCCTTGTACATCATGAGTTCCAGCATGTTCTGCCGCCGGATATCCGTGATGAATGCTATTTTCGGCTGAAGCGCGACGATATAAGTAAAGTTCTGTTCCGGTCCGACACCCAAGTAAACGCCGCCAGGCCTGGTCGTCGCTTTGAGGGCGGGAATCACATACTGATACTGAAGTTCGTTCGATAGAAAATTCTCATATCGGAACTGCCCGTCTGGTTCTGAGATGGTAATAACCAGTTTCCAAAATGCCTCGTCGCTGATCTGCGAGGGAATGGTTTCCGCCGATTTGAGTTCGGAGATCGCGAAGAGTGTCGCGGTTACGCTCACAGTAAAGGCCAAAGCCGCCTTCAAGAATCCTCTTCTCGAAATCATGTTCGTCATTATAAGAGGGGCGGGTCAAAGTTCAACGCATTACTGCCCCACTCTGCTTGCTTGAAACGCACGCATATTCCCGATAAGCTGATCGCCGAGGAGATTAAATGTCAGGCAAATCGGCAGCGATTGAACAGTGGGTTAAGGAAGTCAGTGCGATAACAACTCCGGAGCGGGTCGTTTACTGCGACGGGTCACCGGAGGAAGGTGAAAGGCTCATCGAGGAATGTATTGCCACCGGGGAATTGATTCCGCTAGATCAGCAAAAACTTCCGGGGTGTTATCTCCATCGCAGCGCACCTCATGACGTTGCTCGCACGGAGCATCTCACGTTCATCAGCACCACCGATCCCGAAGACGCGGGCCGGAACAACAACTGGATGTCGCGCGATGATGCACGCGCCAAGCTCTCACCATTATTTAAGGGAGCGATGACGGGCCGTACCATGTATGTGGTGCCCTTCCTGATGGGACCTCCGGGATCGAGATTTTCGAAAGTTGGCGTTGAGATCACCGACAGCAAGTATGTGGTTCTAAACATGCGCATCATGACGCGCGTGGGTCAGGTGGCTCTCGACCACCTGACGGATCCCAATGACTTTACCCGCTGCCTGCACTCGCTGGGGGACCTCAGTCCCGATCGCCGGTTTATTGTCCATTTCCCGGAAGAAAATGCAGTGTGGTCCATCGGCTCCGGATACGGCGGCAATGCGCTTCTGGGAAAGAAGTGCATGGCGCTTCGATTAGCCAGCTGGCTTGGACGAAAGGAAGGCTGGCTTGCCGAACACATGTTGATTCTGGGACTGGAGAATCCCGAAGGGAAAACGCGCTACATCACTGCAGCATTCCCTTCGGCCTGCGGAAAAACCAATCTGGCAATGCTGGTAGCTCCTCCGTCCATGCCGGGATGGAAAGCATGGACGGTTGGAGACGACATCGCCTGGCTGCGTCCGGGCAAAGATGGGAGGCTATGGGCCGTCAATCCCGAATCCGGCTTCTTCGGTGTAGTGCCCGGAACAAGCCATGCCACCAATCCCAATGCTACAGACATGATCCAGCGGAATACGATCTATACGAACGTGGCTTTGAGACCCGATGGGACGCCATGGTGGGAAGGACACGATGATCCGGCACCGGCAGAAGCTCTCGACTGGCAAGGACGTCCCTGGACACCGGCATCAAAGGAAAAGGCTGCTCATCCCAACAGCCGTTTCACAACGCCTGCCACGGAATGTGCCTCGCTTTCTCCCGAATTCGCAAATCCCAATGGAGTTCCAATCGACGCCATGTTGTTCGGCGCACGACGGCAAAGACGCGTCCCCCTGGTATTTGAAGCTCGGGACTGGGAACACGGAACATTTCTGGGCGCGACATTGTCATCGGAGACCACGGCGGCGGCGACCGGGAAAATTGGCGAACTTCGGCGAGACCCCATGGCAATGCTTCCGTTTTGCGGATACAACATGGGCGATTACTTCTCCAATTGGATTGAGGTCGGAAAGAAACTAAAATCCCCACCAAGGATATTCCGCGTCAACTGGTTCAGAACCGACGAAAAGGGAAAGTTCATCTGGCCCGGATTTGGCGACAATCTGCGGGTGCTACAGTGGATTCTGGATCGCTGCGAAGGTAAAGGGAAGGCCATTGATACGCCCGTGGGTTTTGTTCCGTCGCTGGATGGCATCAATCGAGTGGGACTGAACGTATCCGACGGCGTCATGTCCGGGTTGCTCAATATAGACCCGGCAGAATGGGTAGAGGCCATCGCGGGTCAGGAAGGCTTCATGAAATCCTACGGCAGCCGGATGCCAAAATCGATGTGGGATCAACATAACGCACTTGCGAAGAGAATCAAGGACTCCGCCGGGCTTGCTGTGAATCGGTAGGAATCGGAATGAAAGGAATCCCTCTCCCTTGGGGCGAGGGATTTGCCTGAATATGCTTGCCTGGCTCGGAATCGTCGTCAGCCTCGCCGCCGCACAGACCGTCCCCGCATACGTGCGCGAAGGCGATCGCGTGGAGCAGGAATTCCGGACGTACCGCGACCGGCTCGAAAAGTTCCATACCGCACTCCAAACCACCATTGAGCGAGATGTTCCGGTCCTTTTGTCGGAATTGCGCGAGGCACCGCCGCAGCCGGTCATCTATGGATACCAGCTGCTCCCGCGGATTGTTGACAATGCATCTGCTGCGCCTCGGCCGGTTACTTCGTTCTCTTACAGCTGGCCAATTACACGCGGTTACATCAACGGTGAAGGAATCAAACTCGATCGCGCCGAAGCGGAAATGCAACTGGCGTCCAAAGCTACTGGAGTAGCCAAGTCCGCGCTGGTTCTTTCATTGATCGGATCCTATAAGAGTCTTCTCGAAGACCAGCGCGTCATCGATCAATACATTCAATACAATCGCCTGTGGCAGCGCACGATCGCGGAGAACCAGCCGCGATACGATGAAATGACAAAGGTCTATAATCTTGTTCAATCCGCTGACGCCAATACGGCAGCCGCCATTCGTCAAGTACTCGGCCAACCGCTGGTCCCTTCGTCCATCAAGGTCGTAACAGACGACGCAAATCACCGCGTTGTCCTTCACGTTCCGATTTATACCGATATCCAAAATGATGGTTTCCTCGCGCAGGCAAAATCCGTCATCGAAAAAGTGTGGCAGGCAAGGGATGCCGATACGTCTTACTCCGTCGAAATCGAGTTTCAAAAGATTTCGGCGGCCACCTTATATGAAGGTCAGGCCGCCCCGGTACGCGGAGCTCATTTCGAAGTCAGTGTTCACGCAGCACGTTTCCCCACCGGCGGGCTTGTTCTGACCACAGGTGCCGAAATAACAAACGCGGTTGTGAAACGCTATGTCTCGCTGGGCCCTGGCGATGTGTTCGTACGCACGCTCGCCCACGAGTTCGGGCATCTGCTGGGTTTCCCGGATGGCTACATTCGCGGATACAAGGATCTTGGAGAACTGGGACTCGAAATCCAGGAACTGACGACGGTGTTTGACGACATCATGAGTTCCCCCAGGGACGGCGCCGTTTTGCCCGCACACTTCAAGCTGATCATCGAAGCGATTAAACAACGTAACGTGCCCGACCAATGACTCCGTCGGCCGCACTGCTGCTGTTTCTGCTAATGGCGGCAGCGCAACTGAAGGCGCCGTCCGCGATTCCCACCAACCACGGCACCGTTGTAACTTCCACCGTCAAAGGCGAACAGCGCTGGAGCGCTAACTGGACAATGGAACCCTGGACCGTTGCCGGAAGGAAGGCAGTCCGATTCACCGAAAACGGAAAGGGACTCTATTCACCCTTTACGCAGGAAGTGCGCTGGACACTGGAATCGATCTGGCTCGCCGATGGCAGCTTCTTTCCTCTCCAGTTTGAAAAGACCATACGCAACGTACAGGGCCAGACGCTCGCTGTCGAGAAGAAGGCGTTCGACAGCGCTGCCGGAACAATGAAATTTGAACACCGCAACGAAAAAGGAGAAACGCAAACATCAACGTTTTCTGCCGCTCCCGATACTCTGACGATCGAAGGGATTGCGGGAGTTCTTCAGTTTTTTCCATTCGGGAAATCCGGTTCGGCCGGGATTCTGCACGGCCACCTGCTGTCCAACGAGCCCAGTCTTTATGATGTCACCATCGAATCGCGCGGGACTGAACGCGTGAAGACGTCCGTCGGTGACATCGATTGCTACAAGATCGAAATAGTTCCGCATCTCGGCCTGCTCAATGTCATGCGGGTGTTTTATCCAAAGACCTACTTCTGGTTCAGCGTGGCAGAGCCCCATACGTGGGTCCGATATCAGGGGCTGGAGAATGGGCCCGGCTCTCCGGAAATCCTCATGGAAGCACGCTGATTCACCTTGCGATCGGAACTACCTTGGTATTGGCGTATAGGAGTCGCGGTTTTGCTTAACAGTCAGGCCGGCAGTTTTGATGCGGACTTCGATCCTGCGTGGCTTCGAACCATCGGAGTCGGCCGTGTTCATAGGCGAGTACCATAAACCGTAGTTGGTGCCGAACTCGCGTGCTATGTCTTCATACAGAGGTGCAACATCCGCAGGCTTTTTCGGAAATGCGACTCGACCGCCTGTCACTTCAGCAATTTGCTCCATCCGTGATCGCGCCTGCTGCATGTTGTAGATCATTTCGGGATTGTAGGTGCCACTCCCGATCCGGACCTGCTGCCCCGGACGGCCAATCTCGTCGGGATTCAGGTCGGTATTGATTGCAAGGAAATAGAACACCACATCGCTCTTGGATACTGCTTTCAAGACTTTCTGAAAGTCCTTATCGGCGTCCGCATTGTCGATCCGCTGTATGCTGCGTCCCTGAACAACCATGTTCTTTCTTGGGAACGAGTTGTGCATTCCGTCCGTCAGCATCACGATTCCCTTGCGGCCGTTGATCCCTCTGAACTTCGTGATGGAAGTGTCAACGGCACCATAAATATCCGTCCCCTGACATGTTTTGGAATCGGGCTGAAGATTTACCCGAAGTGAACTCCCTGTCCATGCCTGCCAGTCCATCAGTGTTTCGATGCGCGTGCCAAACTGGGCGACGGAAATCTTATCCTGCGATCGAAGTTTGGCTGCAAATCGGTCGACCGCGTTCTTCATGAACGGCCAGTCGGGTTCCGTACTTCCGCTGCAGTCGGCAAGCATCAGAATATTGTACGGAATCTCCACACTCTCGAATTTCTGAATATCCTGAAGCACTCCGTCTTCGTAGATGGAGAAATCATTCCTAGTCAGTTTGGTAACCGGACGTCCCGCTGAATCCACAACGGTCACATTCACGGAAACATTCCTGGCGTCAACGTTGAACACGAAAGGCTCCTGAGCGGTAGCCCACGTGGAACTGATGCTGATGGCTAAAATTAATTTCAGCAGACGCATGGATGCCGTGCATTCTAACACGGCTTAAGGATGTAGAATGGGCGGCAGAGTTTTCTGAAATGAGCGCATACCGGATCACCCTGACTGCGATAATGGCCCTCGCGACGCTTCTGTCGCCCCAGGGTCCTGCAAAGCCTTCGGATGCTTCCATTCGGGGAGTCGTTCTTGACGCAGCCTCCAACCTTCCGGTTTATGGAGCTGTTGTGGAATTGACGGGTGTTAAAGGAGGCCAGGTGCTGGCCTATTCCGACGTCACCGGAAAGGACGGGAAGTTTGAATTGCTGGACGTTCAACCGACCACCGGATATCAACTCACTGCTTCGGACACGGGTAGCTATCGGACCGGCGCATTTGGCCAGCACACGCCCAATGATCCCTGGACACCCCTTTCGTTGACTGCTGGTCAGAGCCTGACCGAAATTCGTATTCTGCTCACACCGGTAAGATCGATTGGAGGCCAGGTAACCGACAACGCCGGCAAAGGCATCGGTCGCGCTCAAATCTACGCGCTTCGTGCCACGTATTCCGGGGGACGCCGGATACTGCAGCTGGCCCGCCAGGCACAAACGGCCGACAACGGTGACTATTTCATGGGCGGGCTGGAATCCGGCCAATATTACGTCCGGACGAATCCCGCAAATCCAGCCGAGTTTCGGCAACTCTTTGAAAGTCCTGCGGGATGGGATCTGTTGCCCAGTCGAAAGGAAGGCGAACCCGAAGGTTATCCAACGTACTACTATCCGGGAACCACGGATTTAGTCACCGCAAAGCCCGTGGATCTTCTGAATGGAGGCAGAGCACGGGATATCAACATTCGTGTCACAAAAATACGCACGCACCGCGTCACAGGAACGGCCCTTGCGGAGGCGAAGGACGAGGCTTCTCCACAACCCGCAGCGAGGGCTCGTGTGCTTCTGTTGCCCCGAAGCGCCGGCTCGGAATCCAACCTGACGCGATGGGTCAATTCGGGTGACAATGGGCAATTTGAATTTCGCGGCGTGTTTCCTGGATCGTACTATCTCATCGCAATTGCATCTGGAAACCCGGCTCAGCTGACAGCGCGGAAACCCGTTGAAGTCCGCGATTCCGATCTACTGAATCAATCCATTACGGCGGCGAGAGGCTTCGACATCCCGGGATCCATACAATTCAAAGACTGGCAACTGGGGCCACCGCCGGATTACTCGCAACTCGCCATCAATCTGGTTGCAGATATCACTGCGCCAATCGACCGAAGCTTCAGGGGATACCGATTCACTCGGGCAACGGTAACTGTCGTACCTTCATCCAACGGACAGTTCGTATTGCGCGATATCGCTCCAGGGGACTATCGCGTCATCGTGTCCCTGAATCCGAGGCTCGCAACGGATGCACGTCTTCCATTGGATCTGAAGGCGGCATATATGTCATCCGTGCAGCTTGCAAATACCGATGTCTTAAGCAATGGATTGCAAGTGGACGGCAAACCAGAAGGCGCACTTCAAGTGGATGTGGCGACAGATTCCGGATCGATATTTGGCCGCGTGCTTGGCTCGAACAACGAAACGACCGTTCCTGCGAGAATGGTCATCGCGCCGGACAAGGGGCTTCGAAACCGGTTGGATCTATTCTTCCAGGTTCCCGTGAGTCCGACAGGGCGCTTTAACCTGGACGGTATCCCGCCGGGCCAATACAAGCTGTTCGCGTGGGCCCACGTGGAAGAAGGCGCGTGGTTCGATCCGGAATTCATGCGCGTTTATGAAGATCGCGGAACTCCGGTCCAGATCGACGAATCCGGCGCTCATCCCATCGAAGTTCCGCTGATTTACTGAGGCCGCTCGCTGACCGGAATCGACGGTGGTTCTGGAAGTGGTGTTTTTGGCGCTCCGGATAACAGCGCCGCAAGATCCGGATACGCATAAATCACCGGCGCCTGATTCTGTGGCAGCCCTCCGGTATCCGCAGTCGGACCATAGTTGCTGTGTAACTCGCGATTCAGCACGCGCAGTATGGTCATCTGCTGGCCGCGATGATGCGACGTATGCGCAATCCGTCGAACCATGACCCACGCCCGGCTTCTTTTCACTTTGAAGAATCCGACTTCCTCTTCCCACCACGCGTCATCCTTTAACCGAAGCGCGTCCAGTCGATGGCCGGCATCCTCTGCGTAGCGGCGGATGAATTCCATTCTTGTTTCATTAGGCGGAAGAGGCGGCGCTGCGACATCGATGCCGAGCATATTCTTGAACCAGCCGTCTTCACTCATGCACTGATGGACCATGTGCTCGCGCACACTGCGGCCGCGACGGTCAGCAGGATGGGGACGGAATGGCAGGTCCTCGTCGTGAAACATGCTCCAGACACTGGCAACTTTGAGCAGTTCGGATTCGTAGGTATCGATCAGGAATTGATATCGCATAAAAATGGGGTCAGACACCTTGGGGAAATGGGGTCAGACCCCTTATTTCGCAACCCCTAAAAGAAGATGGAAATAAGGGGTCTGACCCCATTTCCCCAAGGTGTCTGACCCCAATTCTTAACTACTGGTGGTAGCGGCCAACGTAAGCGGCTTTGCCGATGACGTGACCGTTCATCGCTGTCATCGCTGCAGCCCGAGTCGCGGTCGACGGGAGGTCCAACTTGATGTCCAGCGCATAGAACTCGAACACGTAGTGATGATACGGTCCGGGGCCGGCGCCGGGTCCAAAGTATGCGCCGCGGCCGATATTGCAGGCGCATTGCTTGCTCCCATCGGGAAGATCTCCCATTGGAAGGCCTTCCGGAATTCCCTTCGCTGTGCCTGGGATGTCCCAGATCATCCAGTGCAACGTGTCCTCGCCGGTGGTGGCGTTTGGAGCGTTCTCGATGTCATGGAAAACTATCGCGAAGCTCTGAAGCGTCGCAGGGGCCGCAGCATCGGCCGTACCCATCATCCATTTGAAATCGAATGCGGGCGACTTTTTCTCGCCGGCGTTCACATACTTCGCGGGGATGACATCGCCATCGGGCCATGCCGCTGTCGTAACTGTCAGAGCCGGACCGCGTGGGCCGCCACGTCCGCCACCACCGCCACCGGGAGCGCCCTGTCCGCGGCCGCCACCGGGAGCGCCTGCTGCGGGGGCTCCACCCTGTCCAGCGGCCGGCGCTTGCGCCATGGCCAATGCTGTCGCGAGGGCAACCGTGACCAATATCGCCACAACCATCATTATTCGCTTCGAATTCATTCGTTCGTCTCCTTGTTTACTGTTCCTGACCGATCCACTTACTAAATCTGGCAACGACTGTACTACAGCTCACGCTGTTTGGACAACGCGTGGGAAAGCTGCGAGAATTCGGTCGGACATGGAATTTCTGTCGCAGATCCTGCGCATCGTCATTATCGATCTCGTTCTCAGCGGCGATAATGCCGTCGTTATCGGAATGGCCGCCCACCGCCTTGAACCCCAGCAGCGAAAGCGGGCGATTCTCATAGGAGGTGGTGCAGCAATTGGTCTTCGAATTCTACTGACGGCAATCGCGGCGTTCCTGTTGAAATTGAAAGGTCTTCATCTGATCGGGGGACTGCTACTTTTGTGGATCGGCTTCAAGATGCTCAAGGCCGAAGAAGATACTCACGAAGGCATCAAGGTCGCGGCAAGCATGAAGGACGCGATCATCACCATCCTGATTGCCGATTTCGTGATGAGTCTGGATAACGTTCTTGGAGTCGCCGGCGCAAGCAGCGGAAGCACCGAACTTCTCATCTTCGGGCTCCTCCTGAGTATGGGAATCCTGATGTTTATGGGGAATCTCGTCGCGACATTGATCAACAAGCTCTGGTGGCTGGCGTACGTGGGTTCAGGAGTAATCATCTGGACTGGTGCCCATATGATCTTTGAAGACAAGCTCTTCAACAGCCGCTGGGAATGGATGAAAGGATCAACGGTACATATCACCGCCACAGTGATCACGATCTTTACACTGATGCTCGCTCACTGGTACCACCGCGTTCGAACTACCTGAGAAAAGCCGCCGCTCACCCGATGCGGAGGGTGAGCGGTCAGCATAAAGGTGATCTCTTAACTGCCCTTAACCTTGCCGGTAAAGGCGCCGCGAGCAACGATCTTTCCATCAATCGCTTTCTCCACATCCGAGCGAGTCGCCGTGGCCGGAAGATCCAGGACAGCGTTTAGCGCATAGAGCTGAAAGATGTAGTGATGGTACGGATGTCCTGCCGGCGGTGCAGGTCCCATGTATTTGGGCTGTCCGGCAATATTGTTCGCCTGATGACTGCCGTCCGGCAGAGTTGCGCCTGTCGCAACGTTCTCGGCAAGCTTTGTGGCCGTACCGGGAATGTTCCAGATGACCCAGTGCGTGATATCCGAACCGATCGCGCCGCCACCCTGCGCAATCGCCATACTCGCGGCAACTACAAAGACGAGCATCAGAATCATCGATATTCGAATTACATTTCTCTGCATCCGCTCCTCCTCCTCAAAAATCACCCGGAATCCATCGCGGATTCTATCGAACCAACCAATGGAATTCCAGTACGACACGGACATGGCAATACCTTTGCATTCCTTGACATGCATGCGACGCGCGTCAAGAATAGTCCCTGTGATCCATGTTGAACGACCATTCTGGAGGGCTTGTATGAATCATCGAACGGTCTTAGGTCGCGCAGGCGTCTGCATGTTCACTTTCGGCTGCCTTGCGATCTTCACTCTCATGACAGCTGCAGCACCTCAGCAGACTCCCGCAGCCACCGCAGCTGTTACGGCGTTGATACCACCTTCGCCGCCGACAGTTGTCGGGCCTGTTCGGAACACTTCGCTGCTCAAAGATCCGTCGCACGGCTATCCGTTCAACTCGACGCCGATGGATTTGAAGAAGGCAGGATTCGTTGAAGAGGAATTCTTCATCGAAGGAAAGGCAAACCGTTTCCTGACGTCGGCAACAGCAAATGCAAGTCCGTACGACGGTGGAAATGCCTACATGACGCGGATTCTCGTACGTCGGCCCGCGTCCGCATCAAAGTTCAATGGCACCGTGATTATTGAATGGACCAACGTTTCGCAGGGCCATGATCACGAAGCGGACTGGTTCCAGGGTGCGGAGCACTTCATACGAAGTGGTTATGCATGGGTGGGGGTCTCCGCTCAGGCCGTCGGCGTGCAGGCACTGACACAATGGAGTCCCTCACGGTATGGAATGCTCAACGTCAGCTTAGCCGCTGCTGCAGGCGGTGGCCGTGGTGGCGCCCGCGGCGCAGGCGCACTGAGCCCACTTTCCTTTGACATCTTCACGCAGGCCGGACTCATCGTGCGCGGCAAGGCGAACATGAACGTAATGGGCGGGCTGAAGGTCGAACGACTTATCGCAACAGGTCACTCCCAATCGGCGGGTCAGCTCGGCATCTATTTCAATTCGGTACATCCGCTCTCACCGGTGTATGACGCTGTTGTGCTTCACGGTGGCGGCGGAAGAATGCGACCCGACCTTAACGTGAAAATTTTCAAGATCCTTTCCGAGACGGACTTGTTCGGAATCGTTGGTGGGGAAGCAGCGAATCGCCAGGCGGACACCGACAGGTATCGCGCATGGGAAGTGGCGGGAGCGTCACATCTCGATGCGCAAAACTCTCGCGGTCTCGCGGGGGTAGGGCTGCTGGTTGCTGGCGCAACGCCTGTGGACGGGGCCGAGTCCGTCAAGTCTCCCACGATCAGCGGCGGCGGCGCCGGAATTGGCACCGCGAATACGCTTTCCGGCTTTACGAATGATGGATGCGTGAAACCTCCACTGTCACGCATCCCATTTCGTTACGTGCTTGATTCCGTATACGACCACCTTGTCGAATGGGTG
>Ga0184628_10000718_pt1 | contig 17126 bp, 23 predicted proteins | sample PLM4_5_b1_FD_133149 | JGI IMG/M metagenome (GOLD analysis project Ga0184628, IMG submission 133149) | Groundwater sediment microbial communities from an aquifer in East River, Colorado, USA - PLM4_5_b1 | ecosystem: Environmental > Terrestrial > Soil > Riparian zone | place: USA: East River... | reverse complement strand
ACCTCGCCGCCTTCGGAGGTCAGGAACGGCTTGAGCACCTCAAACTGCCGCGCTTTGCCTGCCGCGCGGAATCCCTCTTCCAGTCGGATCACCGCCGTTTTGAGCAACACCACCGTCCAGCGTTGATCGAAAACCTTGTCCGGCGTCCGCTCGTCCGCCGCCTCCACCTGGTAACGCTCCTCCGCCTGCGCCTGCTCGAATGAAATGAATTCCAGGCCGCCGCCTCGTTTCGAGGCGTTCGCCTTCCGATGTGCGTCGGTCAGGAAATGTTTGAGCGCGCCGAGCAGGAAGGTGCGGAATTTTCCCCGTTGCGGATCGGCCCGGGAGATCGTCTGGCCCATGAGCAGGCGTGTAAAAAACTCCTGCGTCAAATCCTGCGCGTCATGGAACGGAGCTCCCTGCCTGCGGATGAAGGCGTAGATCGGAAACCAATACGCGCGGCAAAGGCTCTCCAGTGCCTCGCGCGATTCTGGCGAATCAAAGCCCGCAGCCCGCCGCACCAGGCTCCAGTGGGTCTGGCGGAAATCCGGTGAGGGTTCGCGCTCGGGATCAAGGTGGTCTGGATGATTTGCCTCGCTCATGCTGGCGACCGGGTGCGGGCGTTTATTACTTCAGCCCCGCGCGAAAGGCGAGCCGGGATTTTGTCATCGCTATGACAGACGTTACGGATCACGGAACGGCGGGGCTTCAAACAGGTGGACGGCATTCGTCGAAGTCGTCACCGCCAGATAACGGCCGTCGGGGGAAAACTTCAATGTTCCACCTGCCTGGGGGAAATCCCATGACACCATTTCGCGGCGCGTGGCCACGTGCCAGAATTTTACTGAATGTTTGATGTTCACCGAAGCCAGCGTGCGTCCATCGGGCGAGAAGGCCACATCGGATGTTTCCTCCATGTGACCCGGCAACGTGCCGAGATGTTCGCCGCGCGGGATTGACCAAAGGCGGATCGTCCCATCGAGACTGCCGCTGGCAAGCATCGTTCCATCTGGAGCGAACGACAGGCTGCGCACCGCGTCTTTGTGTCCGGCGAGTTGGATTTTTGAAGCCGTTTCGCAGTCGAACAGGCTCACCGCACTTTCCTGCTGGCCGCCGAGCGCCAGAAACTTTCCGTCCGCCGACAGCGCGCCGAAACTGATCGGTGGCGGCGGGCCTTGAACATTCATGATCCTTTCTCCCGTCATCGTTTCCCAAACTGCGGCACGCCCCTGGCGATCCACAATAAAAAAACGCTCCAGATCGCCGCTGTACCCGTGAAACTGCACGCCGCTGACGATCTTCTCGTAGTCTTCAAGCTCCACCGTGGTCATGTTGGTCGTCGCGGGGGTGAACAGTTCGATGGCTGTCCAGTTCGTGGCCCAGCGGATCAGTCGCTTGCCATCCGGCGTGAACCCCGTGGCGCGACGACCTTGGAGGGTTTGTTCCAGTCCGCCCGTGTCCGTGTTCCAGACCTGACTGTAAAACGCCCCTTCGCCGGGAGCTGTGGTGACCAGCCGTTTTCCATCGAGCGAAAAAAACGGACGGATGGCTCCGCGGCTGGGAAAGGTTTTTTTCGCCGTGCTCGTTTCCGCCACGGACCACAACATGACCCGTTGATCCTTGCCGCCGGACGCGATCAACTTTCCGTCTGGACTAAAGGCAAGGCACCACACTTCATGTTCATGACCGCGCAGGGTTTGTTTCAATGCCAGCGTTTCCACGTCCGCGAGCCGGATCGTCTGGTCCGAACTTGCGGTGGCAATCGTCCTGCCATCCGGTGAGAACACCGCTGTCCACACGGCCATGGAATGAGACGCCACTTTTCGCGGAAATGTGTCCGAGCTGAGGTTCCAGAATTGAAGATTGTCCACGCCGCCCAACGCTAGAAACCGGGTTGCGTCGGGAGAGAAACTCATCGACAGAACAGAATCCGGGGTAATCAGGGTGCGGGTGAATTTTCCACCCCCCACATCCCAAAGATGAATCCCTGACGGTCGGTCTCCAATCGCCAGCGTGTTCCCATCCGCCGACAACGCGACGGCCCGGCCCGGTTTGGGAAGATCGAGCAATTTGCGTCCGGTGGAATAATCCCACAGGCTCACCGGCCCGGGCTCTTCCCACCAATAAAACGGGCTGGCCTCGGACAATGCCATCAGCGTCCCTCGCTGTGCGAGACTGGCCATCCGCCCGGGATAATTCGTTTCAAACCGCCAGTCGCCATAACTCCAAAATCGCGTGCCGCCGCGTCCAGAGGTGACGAGGTGTTGCGAATCCGGCGTGAACGCAACGGTCCAGACCGCCCCGGTGGCGGCGTTGAGCGTGGTGACGAGCGTGCGCCGTTCCACGTCCCAAATCTTCACCGTCTTGTCCTGGCTCCCCGTGGCGATAAGTTTGCCGTCCGGCGAAAACGCGGTGCATGTCACGATCCAATCATGGCTGCCAAGCGTGGCGAGTTGATCGCCCTGGCATTGACTCCAGAGATGACGCCACTCGAACCCGCGCAGATCGCTTTCGCCGGACTTCGGTCGCAATGTGTCGAGTGTGCGCCGCGCCTGCCCGAGATCGCCGCGTTGCACCGCCCGCGAGGCGAAGCTCACGTCGCCCGCGTAAAGATTGAGCCGCACGCGATCCGCGTAGTCTTCCGCCGCCTCGCGTTGCCGCTGCTCGCCCTGCGCATGCTGCTCGGCCCGCTGCCGTTCCCGGTGAATGCGGAACAGTGCGATGGGTGAACCGACCGCGACGACGAGGACGAGGACGAGGACGAGGACGATGGCAGATGCCAACGCAGGCTTCCGCCGGCACCAGCGCCAGACTTTCTCCGCCGTGCCGGCGGGCCGCGCGCTGATCGGTTCATCCCGCTCGAACCGCCCCAGGTCTTCCGCCAGTTCCCGCGCCGTTGCGTAACGCCGGCGCGGCTCCTTTTCCAGACACTTGAGGCAGATGGTTTCCAGATCGCGCGGCACGCTGGCATTGAGCAAGCACGGCGAAACTGCTTCTTTCTCTACGACCTGTCGCATCGTCTCGACCGAACTTTCCGCCTGAAACGGCGGCCGCGCGGTCAGTGTTTCATAGAGAATCGCGCCGAGCGCATAGACATCGCTGGCCACGCCCACCTCGCGCACCTTGCCGACGGCTTGCTCCGGCGCCATGTAACTGGGCGAACCAATCGCCATGCCGGTCAGCGTCATTTCGCTATCCTGCTCCATCAGCCGCGCGAGGCCGAAATCCATCACGCGCGGTTCGCCCGATTGGTCCAGCGCCACATTCGAGGGCTTGAGATCGCGATGCAGCACGCCGCGCTCGTGCGCGTAATGCACGGCTTCGGCGATTTTCCTCACACACGCAGCAGCCTGCCGGGGCGGCAAGAGTTTTTCACCGATGGTTTCGGCGAGCGTTTTGCCGGAGACGAATTCCATCGCGAGAAAGGGCTGGCCATCCGCTTCGCCCGCTTCGTAGAGCATTACGATGTGCGGATGCTGGAGGCGCGCCACCGCTTCGGCCTCGCGAAGAAATCGTTTGCGCTCACCTTCCGACGCGCGCCGCCCGTGACTGATGAGCTTGAGCGCGACCACGCGGTTGAGTCGCACGTGCCGCGCCTTGAACACCGTGCCCATCGCGCCGCGACCGATTGCCTCCAACATTTCGTATTCGCCCCAACGTTCACCATCAGTGCCGGCGATTACGCCAGCAGCGCTTGCAGTGCTGCCGGGCTTTCGCTGGGTCGATTCAGGCAGGAGATCGTTCACCGCACTTGATCCGGTCTCATCAAGCGCCTCCCCCTCGTTCAGCGCCACTCGCTTGAGACACTCTGGACAAAGTGCATCCATCCCGGCAATCTGCGCACCGCATTGGGGGCACGTCGGGCTCATAAGTGCTATTTAGCCACACTCACCATTTTCCCCCAAGAAAATGTTCTCCTGCTAACGTCCCATGCTTGGCTGTCACGATGATCAGAGGCTACGGCTTCAACCCTTCGACATCCGCAAGCTGATGCCGACATTTTACGACCACTCCACAATGCTTCTATCGCTTTCCTCTCTGACGCGTCTGGCCGGTCATGACTCTGAGAAACCTTCAGTGAAATCTTCAGTAAGAGAGTTAAGAATGGTTAAGTTGAATAGTGCGGAAGTTACTTGAAATTGCTGGCAAGATCGGGCAATTTTTTCGCGAAAACAGGGCATTAACGGTCCGATTCCGACCCTCGCCTCCAACTTCAACGCTTGTGCTTGAAGCACTTGGGAGGCTAGACAGGTCAACTGTCAGCAAAACTGTCAGCAGAAAAACGCATTTCCGCGTACTCTCTGACGATTCGCGGGTACTCTCTCAAAGCACCCTAACGCTGACTTCCAAACTTCGGGCAACCTCGATAACAGCGTATGAAAAATCGTTATCGAAAGTTCCGACGGGGAAAAATGTGGTGGTATCACGACGGCCAAACGGGGAAGCAGGCAAGCTTGAAGACGCGAATCGAATCGGAAGCTCTGCGCCTGCTCGACATTATGAACCAGCCGAGTCAAGCAGCAGGTTATCATCTACAAATGGCGCGTACGCATTTGCAGTATGGTGACGCAGAAGGATTGCGGCGAACGTGGCACGATGTTTTCGCCGCTGTCATCGCGTGCAAGACTGGCAAGACCAAGTTCCGATGGGAACGCGCAGAGAAAGACAAAGCGATTCAATCCATTTTGGAAAAAGTAGTCGTGGAAACCAACGCCGAGACTTTGCTAAAGGTTCTCCATAACGGCACTGTCTCAACCAACGTATTCTTGCGCCGTCTCCATAATTTCGCGCTCGACATGAATTGGCTGCTCTCGGCCCTGATTCCCAAAAAGGCGTGGCCCAAAGTCGAGTACGGCGAAAAACGTGCAATCACGCCCGATGAGCACGAGTGCATCATTACGCGCGAGAAAAACTCTGAGCGCAGGGCATTCTATGAACTTTGCTGGCACGTTGGCGGTTCACAAACCGACATGGCCGAATTAAAGGCCGACAACCTAGATTGGCAGACGCGAACGCTGACCTACTTTCGCAACAAGACGGGTACTAAAGCACAGATGGAGATTGGAACTGAGCTTGAAAAATTGCTCCGCACGCTTCCAACGTCTGGCCATTTGTTTCCGTATCTTGCGACCGTACGAGAGGCCGACCGCGCCACAGAATTTCGGCAGCGTTGCAAAGGATTGAACATTTCTGGCATTACGTTGCACTCGTACCGTTACGCGTGGGCAGAACGGGCAAAATCGGCGGGGTATCCCGAACGATTCGCACAACAGGCTCTAGGCCATAGCAGCAAGGCGATTCATCGCGCCTACGCACGCAATGCAGACGTAAAACTTCCATCGTTGGAAGAATACGAGCAACGGATGCGGGGAAGACTTGTCACGCTTCAAACTGGCGCGGCGAACAATTAGTTGAGTGCCGATAAAACAAGAGCCGAACGCGTATTGCGTTCGGCTTTTTTGTTGGGTCGGAAAACTTATGCTTCAATTACGGCTGTTTCGGATTCCAGTTTTCGACGCCCAGCATTTTTGCTGGCCCAATGCTGATAAAGCGTATGCGATGCTTTGTGCAACCAGTCTGGATTCTGTGCGAGGGCCAACACATGCACGGCGGCGAAATGCTTTTGCGCGCTTTGCTTTGGATTACCCAAGGGCTTCAGCAAGTTGAATCGCACCAAAACAGGAATGTCGTGTTCCTCCATTCCCAAAACCCTCGCGGTCTGTTCGGCGTTCAGTCGGCCAGGGGTCGGAAGGAAGACGCGCAGTGCTGGCGTGTCCTGTCCAAAAAGATTCGTATTCCCAAACGTCATCGGTTGTAGGTTAAGTTTACCCATGATTTCATGGAACGGGTAACTTGTACTTTCGTCAAGAGGGGAAATGCACGTTGCTCGAAGTTTTTTTGTGAGTCTCACCGAGGCAACATTAAAAAACTTTTTTAAGTTACAGGGGACGCTATTCGGGCGTGGCATTGATTCGAGAAAATGAAAAGGCGCGGCCTGAGTGAAAGAAGACTCAAACCGCGCCCGTATTGGGTCTGCGGAAAATCACTAACGCAAACCCGAGTGTGGTTATTTGAACAATAGGGCCACACAACTTGCTCGTGGGCACGAGCAAAGTACTATTTGGAAATTGATAGCCACAATCGCATTGGTTTTCCGTTTACTTCCCGACTCGCGGTCGCAACTAATCGCTCGCCCTGCGCCCGTGCTGCTTCCGCCTGCTTCTGTAAAACATAGTCTTCGACAGTCTGACCTTGCTTGCGAACCGTGCCACCAACTATTGCGAGTTCCGAGATTCCGTAACGTTCTTTGATTGAATCCAAGAATCTTGCATCGTGCCGAGATGGAGCGATGGGACTTTGGGTTAAATCAATCGTCCTGCGCGCTGGCTCAGTAGAAAGTTTTCCGTCTTTGATTCCATATTTTTGTCGAATGGACTCGTCGTAGATGTTTTCAAATTTGCTTCCCATAGTGTTACTCTCCTAAATTTCTTTGTGTGTCCTCGACAAGTTCATCCAGCGCATCCAGTGCGCGGCTTACTTCGTCAGTGGATATATCTTTGAATTCGCATAGCGGGTCATGGTTAAAAGCATCGCCTGCGTTACGTAGTGGATTGTATTGATTGCCCATACCATGAATTACACTTTTTTTGCGCGCGTCACTGAACAATGAACAAATTATTTGCATAGCACGACGGCGACTCGCAAAGTTTGTTGAGTTGCACCATTTTCGTTGTCCAGGCAGTCCACAAGGTTCTGAGTTCTGGTACTGGAATCTCCATCCCGCGAGAGTTCGCGATGCAATCGTCAAATGTAAACGCTTTCATGTTGGTCATCAAAAAATCAGCGAGAGCTAGGAATGATTGGAGATGCGAGTTTGACCCGTCGTCTTTCTTGGTGACGCTTTTAACAAACATCTCTCTGGCCTCTTGAGCCGTGGCCTTTGCTGGATAAATCGAAAGAATTACTTGTTGTTTCTTTGCCTCTCGGCTCTTGGTTGTTTGCATAAAGTATTGACCCGCCTTGTTTCAGAAAAATTCTCGACTACAAAATCGTGTGGACGGCCCGATGGGTCAGGCTTCTCTCGCAGCCCAAATTCCTAGCCTCTCGCGCGTCGTCGGAAAAAGTTCCCGCTGATATGTCGTTTTATGGCTCTTTTATTGGCCTTTTACCTTGATTGCTACACCAAAGGCGAAGTAAATTGGAAGGCTCTTTCAGTTGCAAAATTCCGCCCTTTCCAGTTACAAGTCCTAGTTGGCCTTTTCGCCATACCGCAAACACAACCAAACGGGTAAAACCGCCGACCTGTTACCCTTTCGAGCCGAAACAATGTAGGATTCGCCGCGCCTGATGAGCTTGGTTTTCTGCGCCATTCGGAAACTTCGCGCCGAGTTCTTTCCAATGTGTTCTTTCGGCGCGCCCTGCTTCTCCATCTCAAACCAAAAGGTGTCAGCCGTGATGCTCTTATGAGTGCGGGCCAGTTCGTACATCGTCTTTAATGCAATCCATTCCCACTTTGCCCCCTCAAGTTTCTTCTGCCTCTTTGTAGCCATGCCATCAATTACACCTGACAGCACCAGCGGGAAATCAGACTGAATGAATTTTTTCGGCCATCTGATTGTCTCTAGGTGTAGATAGTAATAGAGCCAAGAGAACTTTGGCCGAGTTAGGGCGGGTTGGCTTACAGTAGTGCCGTGAATTGAGCACAGAGCCAACCGAAAGAGCTTTCCGAGCAAGGGGAGTCCGCTACTCGTAAACAACACACAGCGGGGATGCGCAATCCCTGCGACCTGTCGAGGCAGGCAGCTTGGCGGGTGAATCGGGACAAAGGCCGCTGGCCCTCTACCCTGATTCGATGGGAACGGCGATAACCCGCCGATAAATGATGGCCCTTAATTAAGTTGGTGACGGTCTGGAAAGCTTCCGCGTTATCAGGTTAAACTTCGCCAAGTGCAAACTTGGTTGCATTTTCAGACTACCCGTGCAGCTACCGCAGCAAGAAGTTTTACCCTGTATGATTTTTGAATCTGCAAAGTCGTACAGGGCCAAATTATCATCTTCTGCGAAGATGAGATTTTCACAGAATAAATTCATTGAGGGTGAACGCATGTAGGCGGGCCGATTCCGTTTGTTCATTCTTACTCGCTGCGCTTTATGGCTGCGCTCCTTCGAATGAATGCAAAACGTAGTTAAAAGGTACTTAAAACGGTACGTACGCGGCTGATTCAATTGAAGGTTCGTAAATCTGTGGGGGAAATCTTTTCGAGGCTCATTTCTTTGCTCACGCCAATCCGCACCCGCACGTTGTTCGGTGCGACGCATTCCCAACACTTTGCCCCGTTCGCTAACGTCGTCGCCGTTAGTGCGGGAACGTTGTACGAGTTGCAAATGGTCTGCGCGAACTGTTCGCCGTTCATGTCGGCGCAATCGAATGCGACCCGCGAACAGCTTGCTGAAAAGAGGATGAGCTTTGCTTTAGCGTCACCGTCAAAAATCACTCTGATTGTGTTGTCGAGCGAGTGGATTGCCTCGCACACGATGTCGGATTCGTAAGAGTCGCTTCCCTGCCCTTTGTAAATGTACCAGCCTGAACCGAGCTTGGATTGCACCGCTTGCGCCATTTCTTGACGTGTCATGCCGATGAACAAACCTTTGATGACTATGGGTGCGCGCAGTTTCTTTTGTTCATCTTCTGCGGCTATGCGGCGCTGGCGTTCTGATGCCTCCTGTTCAGCCTGCCTGCGGGCGACATTCTCTTCACGGGATTTGATGAGATGGTGAATACCCATGACAACCCCCACGCCGATGGCGATAAATGCGACGACGCCCAGCAGGGGAAGGATTTTCGATTTCTCTTTGTACCGCTCTGGATACAACTTGCGATGGTAGTGTTGCAATTCCTCGTCGGTCATAACGTTGCGTTAGTTGACGGTGATGTTTTGGCGCGCCGACACTACCTTTAGGAGGTTACGAGGTCAATTCGTAATCGGCACTCTGCCATGAGTGCAAGAGTCGGCATCAAACAGGTTCAAAAAACGTCTGCGCGAACTGCGCAAAGCGCGCGGTTGGACGCAGGAAAAGGCCGCAGAGAAGTGCGGGATTGGATACAAGCTTTACCAACTTTACGAGTTGGGGGTTAAACGCAATCCAGGTTTGGTGAATCTCGAAAAGATTGCGCGGGGTTATGGTCTGGACGTTTCAGAATTACTTTCTCCGAATTTTCCGAAGGCGCGGATTCCTGCCACGACCCGCCGAAAAGTGAAAGCCAAACGCGGCAATTAAAAATTGGCGCGGTTTGGTTGTGCGTTGTTGTCTCCGTGCGCCCGCCTTGTTACCGTCGCACGAAATGCCATGAGCAAAGCGACGGCGAAAAAGTCTCACCCGAAATCAGCCAAACCATCCACGGCACGAAAACGGCGCGCCGCGTGGCCACCAAAGCGATTCATGTGGATGGACACACCGCTACAACCTCTGAGGATTCCGACTGGATGGACAGTTGCGCACAATGACGGTCTCTATGAGATAGACCCCGTGCCCGACAAGATTCCAGACGAGGAGCGTGCTTGCTTCTTTCGGGAGGACATGCTGCAAATGGAGAATCAGTCTTGGAACAGACTACTCGATGTCGGTTGGTATCCCGAAGGTGATTTGGAGTGCGGTAGGTATGCGCTGCATATTCACGAGGGAGATTGGAATGGACGTTTGTTGCACGAGTTCCGAACGCGAGACCGACAAGCGTTAGTTATCGAAATCGAGCGCGTATTTAATGCCATCAAGGAAGGCCAGTTATGACTCGACTCCGCCTAACCATACGCTCCAGCGAGCGGCGGCGGTTAATAAAAACTAGGCCGCTTCACACGTCATGAGTATTCCAGAGTTTCTTCGAGACCTTCCGCCAAGTTGGCGTGTGGTCGAATCGAAAATTTCACGTCTTGGCGATGACGAGCCTCCATTTGGCGTATCTTACGAAGACTTGCTGGAGGATTTCATCTCCGTCCACTCCGACCCGTTGGAGCTTGGACTTGAGGTCGATTGGCTACCCGAGCGTTCGCCGTCAGGACAGTTTGTCCTGAGCGCGATTGACTTTTCTGCACCTGAGCGTCTTGCCGAGAGTTACGCGCATCCGCGCCGCACGTTCACGACGCGCTCGCTACATCGCGTCGTTGACGAGATGCGCGCGTGGATGTTGGAGTTTCGCGCATGACCACGCGGCCTAACCACGCGCCACAGCGAACGGCGGCGGGCCGTCGCGGTTGCAATCGGTGCGCCTCGTGGCCACCGTCGCTGAACTCGGGTCGTTAGGCCGCTTCACACCGCGTTTATGATTTACTGGTTTTCTGGAGCACATCTAGTCGCAGCAATTGCTGCGCGTTGCGCGTTCAGTCTGCGCGGCTGGCGATGGACGCTCAGACACACGCTCTTTTGCATTCTCGTTCCGTTACTATGCTTGCTCGTTTGGACCGCACTGTGGTGGTTTCAGATTCTCCCAGTCGGTCGCTTGCCCGCGACATGGCTTGATGAGTCGCCCAATGTTTCCGAGCGAGTGTTCATTTGCCTTCCACCTCTCGCGGTGACGTGGCTTCTCTTTTTCGTATTTCGTCGTAGCCTCAGACAACATGACAACGCGGCCTAACCATACGATGCAGCGAACGGTGGCGGGCCGTCGCGGTTGCAATCGGCGCGCCTTGTGGCCGCCGTCGCTGAGTTTGGTTCATTAGGCGACAGCACACGTATGGACACATTCTATCAAGTTTTCGGTTTCGTGGCCGCGATTTGCATCGGCATCATCGTGCTCACGGCGTTCTTCACCGCCGTCGGCTACTTCAAGAGCAAGACACGCGGTTTTGATATTCTGAAGCTCAAGGGATTCATCAAGGATGGGAAACTCATCAACGTCCATTTGAGCGGTGGGAAGTCGCTGCTTGGAGTTCGTTTCGTCGGGTTCACAGACCAGAGCGTTGGTAAGGGCGGAGTTCCTTATCAGTTATCGAGCATGGTAATTCTGGAAACCACGAAGGGTTCGCGCATTTTCATTCGCGCAGACTCAGTGAAGATGATTGAGGAGGTCGAAGATGTCACCTAGCCATGAGTTGAGCTTGGTTCGTTAGGCCGCACTACGCGCTATGAGTTTATCAGACCAAGAGCGGCGAGGACTTTGCGAGGTGCTTTATCGCGCTTTTCTTGATTTGCGCTGCATGGGTTCACCCGACCGTGCGCTACAGGCTTCCAAGCTCGCCTCCGCTTTCCACAATTTGCCGCATCTGATATTTGCAGATGACTTTGACTGGGAGAAGGTCGAAGGACCGTTGCGTTATTATCAGAGCCAGTTTTACCAGACCGAGGCCACGCGCGGTTATGATTACCTCAAGATGATTGCGCAGATTCGGAAGGGAGAGTTAGTTTCGCCATGAGAGGCACTATCATGCTTGATGCGATGAAAAGATTTGTGGAGATGTTCGCTGCTCGGACGACTGACCGCAGCACGCTCGACGAGTTGCAGCGGATGTTTGCTGACCGCAGCACTTGGCACAAGGCGCACGACTTGTTCCAGCGTATCCGCCTCAAGAATTTGGACGCGATTCGGCATGGCGACACCCGATTGGAGGCGCAGTATTGCTTCGAGGAGGTTTGCGCCAAGACGCTCTACAACCTCACAGGTAGACCCGCGCCATTTGACGCGGATTCACCGTATTGGATTGTGCCAAACGCGCTCGCGACGGCACGACACCTTGGCATTGATGAGAGAGACATTGTTAACATTGTTGCGGCCTAGCCGCTTCACACGCCATGCAAACGAAACCGCGAATGGCGAAGGCGCACTCGAAGCAAGTCGCAGACGAGTATCTGCGCCTCGGCTGGACATTGCGGACGGAGTTTCGAGTAGAGGGCGATGAAGAGCCTTACGAGTATTTCTTCGAGTGGTTGCGAGAGGACGAGCCTGTGAGTATTGATTGGAGCAAGTTTACCACATGAAACCTATCACGGTTCTATTCGTGTTTGCCGCTTTTGCAATCGGCATCGGCGTCGGTAGTTTTGTTGGTTATCGTTCGAAGGTTGTTAAGCTATCCGTGAGCGACACCCCATTGCTGACTAGCACTCTTGCGGCTCACACTGGTTTGGATATTGCCTACCTCTATCGGTTGCGAGACAGCAAGGCAGACGAGGTGCGTTCATTGTTGGAGATTCAGATAGATTCTGATTTGGTCATGCTGAGCGAGCGGCTTGCCGCGCTACCTGCCACAGACCGAGAACCGCAGCAAATGAAGATTATCCAGATGCACCGAGACTATCGAGCCAAGTTCCCCTACACTAACAGCGTGCAATATGTGCGGGAAGGTATTGTGAAAGCATACAGTTTGCTGGATGGCAGGCAGTAGGATAGACCATGAAACCTAACCATTCGCTCCAACGAACGGAGTTAGAACAACCGTCACGCTGCACCGCTTCGCGGATGCTGTCGCTGAGCTTGGGTCGTTAGGTATCATCACGCGCTCATGGAAAAGAAACTCACGGGTTGGTTGATTCTGCTTATCGTGCTTATGGTGCTTTCGGCTGGTTCGGCGGTAACATTATCAAAGCGGGTTGATGAGGATTTCAAGTCCCTGTTGGCGCGCTACTCGTCGGTAAGTTCAGCTATTATGGTGCTCAAGTTCACCAGCGGTGCAATGGCAATCGCGAGTCTTTACGCCGCGTGGGTGCTTTACCAGAAGGAGTCTGGCACACTTCGTCAGGTTCAGGGCGGTTTGATTGTTCGTTTTTTATGCGTCGCCGCTGGTGCTTTTAGCTTTCCGATGTTGGCTGGCCTGCCAAGCGAGATGACGGCAGACCTGATACGCCAAGCTACGTACAATGTCGTCGGTTCGGTGGTATCCACTTCGGTTTGGCTTTTCTACCTGATACGTTCAGTTAGAGTGAAAGAGATTTACGGTTGACTGGCACATGCACGTCGTTCTTCAAAGTCTCACCAGAGAGCCCGAAAAGGGGCGCGTGAGAATGACCGTGCAGTTTGGAGACGAGACGCCCAAGCAGTTCCTCGGTGAGTATGACGGAAGCGATGAGAAGTCCACGTTATGCACTGTCGAGCATGAGTTTTTCATGCGTCTTTCAGACTTGGCGGCCAAGAGATACTGCAACTGCGCCATCTATCAATTTGAGCTAATGGACATTATGAGGGCATTTCTCGCAGGCGAGAGTTTACCACCGTTCCCCATAGAGCTTGGCACTACCCGATTTGGAATGGCTCGCCCGACGCCTGCGAAGATTTTCTGGGGACGACTCAGACGCCCGTTTAAGCGCGCGTGGCTCTGGTGGAGAACGAGACACATCAGACGTGAGAATCTTTTGAAATATGGAAAGACACCGAACGAAGATGGCTAACGATGCGCTGAGCTTGGGTTGTTAGACCGCAATGCCACGTAACACACTCACATGACACCAATTTTTACAGTTCACGCAGGGGAGTATCTGGTCGGGACGCATCTTGAACGAACATTCCCCAAGTGCCGCGTCTGGATTCCATCAAAAGATTCGGGGATTGATTTGCTTGTTACGGATGGCTCATGTTCACGAGCCGTTTCGTTGCAGGTAAAGTATTCGCGTGATTATGTGGATAGTTCACGTTCACCCGTTGACCCGACATTTCTGTCGGTCACTCGGAACAGTTTCATTACAGTTAACCGCGAGAAGCTTGAGGCGTCACCTGCGCGATATTGGGTTATCGTTCTCCATTCGTTCACCGTGAAGAATCCGCGCTTTCTCGTCATAACGCCCCGCGAGCTTTTGAAGCGGATTGAAGTTCATCACGGACGCCGTCCTAGTTACATATTGTATTTCAATATCGTGGGAAAGAGCAAGTGTTGGGATATGCGCGCCCCGCGCGCCGAGATGAAGGTCGCGTTAAGTTCAGGGACGGTTTCAAATTCTAGGGATTTTACAGACCGTCTCGATGATTGGTCACAGATACGTCGTGAACTTGCAGTCTAATCATGCGCCGCAACGAACTCGGCACAAATCACACCAGTCCAAGTTTGTGAAGTAGTTCAGCTAGAAATGGGGCGAAGGTGATTAGTTGGGCATGGTCAGCAGCCACGGAAGCCCACTTGTTGTAGGCTTCTTTGAACGTGGATTTGCCCAAACTCTGCTGCATTTCACTAGTTCGCGCGATTAGTTCGGCACGCTTGGCATCATCCTTTATCGTCTCGTTGATTTTTTCGATAATCTGTGAGAAGATGTGCTCCGAGTTCGCAACGTTAATGGAGTAGTCTTGCGAGCCTATGACGACTCTTGCATTTGGCCCGTTCAGTATGTACGTAACAGTTCCCATAGTTTTATTGTCCATCTCAGTTGCGTAGTGCGCGCAAAACAAGTCCAGTTCTGCTTTGATGCGTGGGATACATTTGCTAAACTCCGTTCGCGCTTGGTCAGAGTTTGCGCTTGGGGATTGACCAGCTATTTTAACATTGTCGAAACCTTGTACGGCTGCGTTAATTGCTGGCGTCATGTAGCTCTCAAACTGCGCTTTAAGTTCAGTTGCAATGTCGGGATGGGGCTTCACTCCCACGGCTACTACCGACTCCTTTAACCTGTCTCTGACAAATGCTGCGCGTTCTTCCAAGTATGGTGTGATTTTCTTTACGAAGACCCCAACCATAAAACCGCAAGGGCCGAAACCGTTGCCTATGACCTGTTCCGCAGACCGAGTATGGGCGTCCCTCACTGCCTGTGAGGGGGAACGCTCAGAATCGTAGGCGCGTACGAATCCATCTGTTAATTCTTTGACCTTCGCGGGGAGCATACAAAGCGTTATACTTGGTCCTTCAATCCAAACAGATAGCCAGCTATCGCGATGATAATTGGACGGTATTCAGAGTTCATATCAGATTGCGGGAATGGTGTGAAGCGATGCACGACCGCACAAGGGGAAAATCTGGCACTGGTTGCCAATGCTCGCCAGAGGGTGAAAACGCGACCCGCTAGGCAGGCGCAGCGGGTGTCTTGGATGCCCGTGCTTGGTGACGCCAAGACAGTTCAGATTCGGAATGCGCACCATGATTTCCTGATTGCGATTCCGCAACGTCCCGTGCGTTCCCCACGCCGCCACAATGATTGCCGCACTCGCCGCAGTCAGTTTCAAATAATCGTCATTCTCTGGCCCGACAGCATCACGACAAGATTTCAATTCCTTTGGATTTTTTGAACGATAGGCAAATAGGTTCGTCATGCACAACGCGCCAAATCCCCAAGCTTTCGCAAATGCCATGCAGCGTCGCACAGTGGCGTCGTCTTGCGTCTCGTCAGCCGTTGACGGGTTCAAGCCGATGAACTGAACAAACGCGGGATTCGACGTTTCCCACTCGCGCCAGAGCGTATAGCGGTAGCGTCTATCTGCGCTCAGTATCGTTGTGGGTTTGGCTTTTTTTACCACTTTTTTTTACCACTTTGGGCCTATTAAATCTTAAATATGTTCGTACCAACGGGGATTGGCTGTCGTGGGTTTATCAAACGGCGCGCAAATATGCTATCCCGTCGGCTGGTGGCCTATCAGAAAAAAAGCGCCGCTGACGCTATCGGGCCACGTCCAGCGGCGAAAGTGGACATACCTTCAAGCGCCAACGGCAAATGAGAAAGCCGCTGACGATTCCGCAAACTCGGAGGAGTTGATTTTGCGTTTCATCAGCGGCTGCATGTTGAACACCTGAAATCTACAACACTGGAAGCGTCGGGAAATGGGGTTCATAGCTGCTTGGCGGGCATGTAAATCCCCATTCGCGAAAACGGGAAGGAGGCCGAGATTCGAATGTGAACGACAAGCAGGTAATCCAGACTAGCAAGCTACTTGTCAGGGAAATCAAAAGAGTGCTTCGTGATAGAGAGCGCCTCCGCAAACGGACGAGGGCCATAATCCGAAAGAAGAAATCAATTTAAGACACTGCCATCCCGTCGCTCAGGCAACGTTTAGAGGCGTCCTGACGAAAAACGTGACCAAAAGCACAAATAAACTCGTTCAGGCGTCGGACTGTCAGCAAAAGTGTCAGCAAGGGAGTAAGCGCAAGCACCTGAAAATTCCCGCAGAGTACGCTTGTGTCAGCACGATAAAACCCTTATTTTATGAGGGTGAAGACGAGGTTCTTTGCCCGATTCCGACCCTCGCCTCCAATTTTTCAAAAACTCACGCTGATCAACTCGCTCACGGGCTGTCACCCACTCGTCACCGTCGGATTCGGTAGAACTGTTGCGTATCACTCAGCGCACGTTCGGCGCGGAAGCTGCCAGAGCCGAGTTGGCTGATGGTGGAACCCACGTCGCCATAAGTGCCGTTGACGGTCTCGGAACTTTGCAACGTGAACAGGCCCGCCGTGTCACCAGCACCGGCCGTGAAATCAATCCGCACGTTGCCACCCACAATCTGGATCGAGGTGAGGTTGATGGGCGCGTTGGCGCCGATGGCGTTAGCGAAGACGTTGACCAGGTCGTAACGGATGGCGTTATTCTGCCCGTAAGACTGGCCGGGGTCGGTGGGGAAGAACTGGTCGGCACCGCTACCGGTCGCGGTGCTCTGCCATTCGGTGACGATGCGGACGCCGAAACTGGCGTTGCTGTTCACGGTGGGAATGCCGGCCAGACTGCTGGCGACGAAGGTAAAGTCGTTTTGCTTGCCGCCGAGATCCACCACATCGTTATCAATGAAGTCCGTGCCGTTGGTGGTGTATTGCACGCGGAGGTAACGGCTCGCGCGTCCGGTGTTTTGTTCCTCCCAGGTTAGCAGCAGGTCTTTGTAGCCGATGGTGCTGACGTTGAATTGGACTCCGCGCAATTTGTTCTCCGTACCCTGCGGCGGATACGTGGTCAGGCTCCACGCAGAATTGTTGGTCGTAAATAATGACGTCGGGTCGGAAAATGAGCCGTCATCATAACCGGGAGTCGTGCCAAGGAATGTGGCCGTGCCTGTACCGAACGATGGAAGGTCGGTGCCGGTGAGCGGGTCGCTGTCATCCACGCTGCTGTTGAAATCCCAAGTGACGAGGCGGGTCGAGGGCGTGGCGTAGAGCGTCAACGTCGCCACGGAACTCGTCACCACACCAACGGCATTTGAGATAACGATTGTGTAATTTCCTTGGTTCGCCGCCTGAACGTTCGTGAAAGTAATCGTT
>Ga0184628_10000717_pt1 | contig 17131 bp, 10 predicted proteins | sample PLM4_5_b1_FD_133149 | JGI IMG/M metagenome (GOLD analysis project Ga0184628, IMG submission 133149) | Groundwater sediment microbial communities from an aquifer in East River, Colorado, USA - PLM4_5_b1 | ecosystem: Environmental > Terrestrial > Soil > Riparian zone | place: USA: East River... | reverse complement strand
GTTCCTGCTGCAGCGTCGCCCTCGTCAATGCATCCAGGGCGCTGAAGGGTTCGTCCATCAAAAGGATTTCGGGCTCCGTCGCAAACGCACGCGCTATTGCGACACGTTGGCGCATGCCGCCGGAAAGCTGGCTGGGGCGCTTGTGAAGCGCTTTACCCAGGCCCACGGTTTCCAGAAAACGTGTGGCCTGATCGATTTGCTTTTTCCGGTCCCATTCCTGATGGGCGGCACCGACGGCAAGGCGTACGTTCTCAAGCGCAGAGAACCAGGGTAGCAGCGAATAATTCTGAAACACCACCGAAGCGCGGGGATGTATTCCCGTGACCGCCTGTCCGCCAATGGTGACGGTTCCGGAATCTGCTTTCACCAGTCCCGAAAGAATATTCATGAACGTGGATTTACCCGCACCCATGCATCCGACGATTGAAACAAACTCGCCCTCTTCAACGGAAAACTGTATGCCACTCAATACGTCGCGAGTGCCTTTCGCCGACGGAAACGATTTTGAGACATTCCGAACTTCCACGAATGCCAAACGATGATCCCCCTTTTTGCCGGTCTAAATCGATCGAAGTCGAAATTCCACAAAGCCCATCATGCGATCCAGCAGGAATCCGACGATACCGATCGTCAGGATGCTGAGAAGGATGTGGGCGGGAATCGAGCTGTTGTACTCCTGCCACAGGAAGCCACCAATTCCCGGAGTTCCTGTGAGCATTTCACAGGCCACAATGACCAGCCATGCGATTCCGAGGCTCAGTCGATAGCCCGTAAACATTTGCGGCAACGTTGCGGGAAGCAGAACCTTGGTGAAGGTCTGGAACCCGGTGAGCCGGAGAACCTTCGCCACATTCCAATATTCCTGGGGTATGGCTTTGACGCCCGCCATCGTATTGATGACGGTCGGCCACATCGAGCAAAGGGCAATGGTGAAAATCGCGGCAGGTTCTGACTTTTGAAACACAATCAGTCCCAGCGGCAACCAAGCCAACGGGGAGATCGGCCGCAGTACCTGGATGACCGGGTCGATCATTCGATTGAATGCCTTCGAGAGTCCCAGCAGGAATCCGAGCGGAGTGGCTATCAGCGCTCCGAGAAGGAAGCCCTTGGCGACACGGATCAGGCTCATATACGCAAAGAGGCCGATTCCCTGATCCACTTCACCGCGCTTGACGAACGGCTCCATGATGTAGAGCTTGCTGTCCTGCCAGGTCTTCAATGGCGAAGGCAGGTCGGCAACCCTCGTACTCATGAAAGCCCAAAACGCAACGACAGCCAGTATTCCAACTACTGGAAGAGCAATTCTTGCCAATCGATCATTCATTCAGCGTACTCCTTACTAACGCAGGATTGGGGCGGTCATAGACCGCCCCATCCTGGAACCATCCCGGCTGTTTCTACTACGAAACCCGGCTGTGAATCGGGAACGACAGCGCATACTTCTCGGCTTCGTTCGGATTAAACGTGGTATCGGCAATCTTCAGTGGCTGCATGTCCTGCGCCTTCGGCGTGATTCCCATATCCTTCATGGCGTCGAGATAAATATCCTGACGGATCACCTTCTTCGTGATTCCGGCATAGTCCGGAGCCGATGGAACCATTCCCCACCGTCGGAATTGACTCAGCCACCAGTACCCGAATGACTTCAACGGGTAGTTCGCGTCCCGCTGACTGAAGATCATGTAGTTCGGATCCTTCTCGATTTTTCCGTCGCCGTAGTCGTATTCACCCATCAGGCGAGGCAGAATGACTTCCGGCGGGCAGTTGATGTATGTCGTCTGCCCGACCACGTCGGCGGCATGTTTCCGATTTTCCAGTTTGTCCAGATACACGCTGGAGAGCTGCAGGCCCTTCAGGATGGCTTTAACTGTCTTGGGATTCTTGGTTGCAAACTCCTCGGTAAACGCGCAGACCTTTTCCGGATGATCCTTCCACATCTGTTGTGTCGTGATGGCGGTGTATCCAATCTTTTCGGAGATGGCGCGTGCGTTCCATGGTTCCCCGACACAGAAGCCATCCATTTTGTCGACTTTCATGTTCGAGATCATCTGTGCCGGCGGAATTGTAATCAGCGATACATCCTTGTCTGGATTGATACCGCCCGAGGCAAGCCAGAAGCGCATCCACATCGCATGAGTTCCCGGTGGAAACGTCATTGCAAATGTCAGGGGATCACCTGCGGCCTTCGCCTTGTCGGCGAGCGGTTTGATATCCTTGGGGGACTTAACGCCGGCGGCCTTCAGCTTGTTGTTCAACGTAATGGCCTGACCATTGCGATTGAGCAGCCACGGGATGACCATGGGCTTCACAGGAGATCCCAGAAGTCCCATTGTGGAAGCGAACGGCATTCCAATCAGCATGTGCGTGGCCTGGTTTTCGCCCAGGTTCAGCTTGTCGCGAATCACGGCCCACGATGCTTCCTTGGAAATGACGGATTGAATGCCGAACTGCTTGAAGTATCCGAGCTCATGCGCCATGACGATCGAGGAGCAGTCGGTCAGGGCGATTATTCCAAAACGGATGTTTGGAGTTTCCGGGGAATCGTCCGCGAATGCACCGCCGGCCCATCCTTTCGGCACACCGGCAAAGAGGCCGGCGGCAACCGAGGTCGTTGCGGTTTTGAGAAATCGGCGTCTAGTCTGTTTCATTGAAAAGTTCCTCTTAAATTCAGAATGAGTACGTCGCCATCGCGTACGAGAAGCGATAGGCCTGACCGGGTGTCGCGTTCTTCAGAAACGTGCCGGGGAAAATGTTTGCAAAACCTCCGCTAATGGAGAGTTCCGGACGCAGGGCGTAGGTTGCCTGAATGTCTGCTTCCTGGCCGACGAATCGACCTGCAGTACCGGCGGCAACTCTCGCGACGACACCGCCTGCGGCGTTGTACAGCGCGTCTGTGCGGCTGGGGAGCCACCATGCGTAATAGAAGGAATTCATCGAGAGTTTCTTTGTCGCCTTGATCTCCACTCCGGAGCGGATGTTGTGGATGTTTTTCCATCCCACCTGATCCGCGAGACCGTACCTGTCGTGACCGGTGGGATACAGCTGGTCAAACGTCTCTTGCCTTCCGTCCGATGCAGACTCGTCGCCGGATGCGAAGTTGTATTCCGCGACGATGCGTGTCGTCTTCTTCACTTTCGGAAGCGTATAACCCGTCACCCAATGGCCTGCCCATGCGCTAATCGAGTCTGTTCCGACAGAGCCTGTCTGGCCGACCATTTCCACTCCGTAGTCCAGACTCCCCGGGAGTTTCCCGACGATGCGTCCGCCGTACACCGGACGACTGAGAACTCCGGGAGCACCAGCTTCAGTCCTGGTGCCGCGACCGAGGCGCCAGAGGACGTACGGCTCAACAGTTGCATTCGGTATGAGCTTCTCGATAGTTCCATATGCACCGTGGAGATCGTTTCCTCCGGAACTCTTATCGAATGAACCTTCCTTGAGAACCACGACGGACGAGGCAAACGCATCGAGCTTGTAGTTTCCATGCTTGATCGTCAGCTTCGCCGCATCGAACGATCGAGCGGTGTTGGTCCAGTTGAGGTGACCAACCAACCTCTGTTCGCCAAGCACCAATTCCTGTCGGCCGACTTTCAGCGTGAACAAGGGATTGTCGGAACGGCCCAGTTCGACGTATCCCTGTCGCAGATCGAACGTGTCTTCAAAAGGAGGAGCATCGGGTTTGGCATTTCTCCACATGGCCTGTGCATCCTGGGCCTGGAACTGAAAACGCATCCATGATGTCGGGCTCACTCTCAGGTTCAGGCGCACGCGGGTCAGCAGAAATGCATCGGCAGCATCCGGCCTGAAGCCCAGACCGCCGAGTCCTTCGAAGCGAGTACGAAACTCTCCATTGAACCGCAGCCATTTGGGAAGGGCTTGGTTCAATCCATCCGTTGCCAGCTTTGCCGGCGGAGCAGCGGGGGGTTTTGCCGGAACTGCCGCAGCCGCCGGCGCTGGTGTCTGTGCACTGAGAGCCGCTGTGAACAATGCGATCACAAGCAGCCCTCCTCCAATTCGATAATCGATGCGTCTCAATTCAGTCCTCCCTTGCTTTCGTACGCGTTGCGAATAGCAATACACGCTCCATTCTTCGTTGAATGCATGTGCTGGTACCCGATGTTGCTGATAAAAACAGGCTTAGTGGGACTTGAGATGCTTGGGAGGTGGGGCTGAATTGCTTAAATCACCACAAAACTGTCGGAAAATTTCGGAAATTTCCAACACATTTGTAGAGATTGGTGAAGTGCAAGGATCAAAATTCGCGTTGAAGCAGCCCGATTCGGAGGCTGTAGCTGGAATATCAAAGTCTGAAGCTTTGATTTCGGTGACGACATCTTAACTCGACTTCGATCCAAATGCCGCTGGAATGTCGAATCTGCCCAGGCATTCGTCGATTCGTACAAATTCGTATGTGATTTTCGGCAAAGAGCGACACATTTGTGGTGTGCTCCACCTGCTCTCGAAACGGCGACACCAATATACAAGACTCCGAAGAAGTTTGGAGACTCATGGCAGCACATCCCCCGTCGCTTGCACACCCCGATGCGTCCTGCTAGAGTCGCCACTCCATACGAAGCACAATGAACTGGGAAGCAATCGTCACGACACTGAAGCTCTCTTTAGCTACAGCCACCATTCTAGCGGTCATTGGTTTGCCGATCAGCTACTGGGTTGCGTTTTCTCAGCGTCGCTGGAAATTCCTGGTCGAGGCGGTGGTCGCACTGCCTCTGGTGCTGCCTCCAACAGTTCTTGGCTTCTACGTTCTGATGGCGATGGGACCACGAAGCTCCATTGGACAGTGGTATGAAAGCATCACGGGGCAAGGTCTGCCGTTTACACTTCAAGGCCTGGTCATCGCGTCGACCTTGTACAGCATGCCGTTTGCGGTTCAACCGGTCGCCGCTGCTTTTCGTTCCATCGATCGCCGCTTGATTGAAGCGTCCTGGACGCTGGGCGTGTCATCGTGGGGAACGTTCTTTCGTGTCATTGTTCCTCAGGCGAAAGCCGGATTGATTGCAGGATTTGTTCTCAGCTTTGCGCACACCGTTGGAGAGTTCGGCGTTGTTCTGATGGTGGGAGGCAATATTCCCGGAGTGACGCGCACGATTTCAATTCAGGTGTACGACCAGGTCCAGTCGATGGACTACGCTTCTGCCGGCTGGACTTCACTGGCGTTGCTGATCTTCTCGTTTCTAATTCTCTCCATTGTGTACAGCCTGACGCCGCGACGAAGTCACATCATCTAACGGAGTGTGAAGGACACATCATGCTCAACGCGGAGATAACCAGGACGTACAAGAGCGGTGTTCGCGTGCATGCAGCGCTTCATCTGCCTCCCGGACCCTCGGTCACGGTTCTGTTCGGGCCTTCCGGTGCCGGCAAAACGACGCTGCTTCGGTGTATCGCTGGTCTTGAGAAACTGACGACAGGCCGGATTGTTTTCAGCGGTGAGGTCTGGGCGGATGTTGCACGGCGCCGGCATGTCCCCACCCAGAAACGGCGAATCGGCTATCTGTTTCAGGATTACGCGCTCTTTCCCCACCTGAATGTTTCCGAAAACATTGGCTTCGGCATTCATCATCTTTCTTCTGATATGCGGAGAGATCGAATCCGAACCACTGCCGCCAACCTGCAGATCGAAGATCTGCTTGACCGGTTGCCGAGTGAACTCTCCGGAGGGCAACAGCAACGGGTCGCCCTGGCGCGAGCGCTGGTTCGAGAACCGGAACTCCTGCTGCTGGATGAGCCGTTGTCCGCACTCGACGGCGCCGCGCGAGACCACGTGCGATCCGAGCTCGCGCGACTGCTTCGGCGACTGCAGATACCGGCAATCATCGTGACGCATGATTGGGTCGATGCGCTCAGTCTTGGAGACCGTCTTCACGTCATGAGCCGCGGCGTAGTACTCCAGGAAGGCACTCCGCAGGAAGTATTCTCAAAGCCGCAGCACGCGGAGGTGGCGTCTGCCGTTGGAATGGAGAATCTGTTGACGGGTCGCGTCCGCGAACGCAGCGCAGATGTTGTGGCGCTGGAAGTCGGTCGTGCGGAACTCTATGCCGTGGATACTCAGGACGATCACGTCGAATACTTTGTCTGTATTCGAGGTGAGAATGTCACGTTAGAGACCGGACGGGCAGGACAGAGCAGCGCACGAAACAATCTTCAGGGTAGGGTTAAGGAAATATCCCATATCGGATCCTTGATGAAGGTTGTCGTCGATGTTGGCTTCGACCTTGTGGCTCTCGTCACACGTCAGGCTGCGGCGGATATGGGAATCGTGCAGGGAGTGGAAGTCTTTGCTGCATTCAAAGCGTCAGCAGTTCACCTGATTCCCCGTTCATCCGGCTAGCTGACCATGATCCTGCGAATCATTTGTTCCGGGTTTTCCCAGATTGTCTTCTTGGATGGGTCCGCGACAGCGGCCTGAACCTGACCATTGATGTCTGTCGCGCGCGACACAACGGTGTGCTCGCCGGGCGTCGCACCATTCCATTTATAAGAGAAAATCTTCCAGGACGTGGCGGTGTTCTGCCTATCCAGCGTTGCGGTCTGCCAGGGTCCGCTATCGATGGACACTTCTACGGATTTGAGTGGTGTCAGATCGGTAAGAACAAATCCCATGAAGTTGACGGTGGTGCCGGCCTGCGTTGCGCGCGAGACGATGGACTTCAACTGAATCGGACCAACGGTGTATTCCACCGTTTCAACTTCGTCTCCAACCTTGCGCTCTCGGACCGTGACATAGTCTCGTGACATGAATCGGCTGACCAGCCGGTTGGGCTGAGCCTGAATGTGATTCACCCATTTGACCTGTGCGACGCCGTACCATCCCGGAACGATTACGCGAAGAGGCGCGCCTTGATTCACCGTCAGCGGCGCTCCATTGAGTTCCCATGCCAGCATCGGTTCCGGTTTCATCGCATGTTCCAGAGAGAGGCTGCGTGCAAAGTATGCTTTATCGATGTGTATGGCTCCGCGCCCGCCGTGGGTGACATCGGTGGCTTCAAAGTCCGCGGCGTAGAAGGCAATATCCACCGCATTTGCACTGACACCGCATTCCTTCAGCAGGGTTGAAACTCCTATGCCTCTCCATCGGCCATTACTGACCATTCCCTGGGCATTTCGAGAACCGTTGCCTCCGCATTCATACGCGACGATTTGTTCCAGCGATGGGCGCAGCGCCTGGAGCTCAGTCAGGCTGAAATCTTTCGGTTTGGAAAACATTCCCGCAACCTTGAGTTTGAATGTGGCCGGATCAATGATGGGTTGGGCAAAGTGCTGGTATGTATAGTATTGGTCCGCAGGCGTAATGAAGTTGTTGATGGTGCGAGTATCGAGAAAGCGGGAACCGGCTCTGGGGTTGGGATTGAAGGTCGGAGGGAAATCCAGGAATGTCACATCGGTCTCGCCCTGGGCAAGTGCTGGAAGGGCCCATAACGGAAGGTTGAGCGACGCCAATCCAAGGCCAGTCAGGCCACCCTTTATGATTTTTCGCCTCGAAATACTGGTCGGCATCGTATCTCCTTGTCTTTGATGGGCCGAAAGCACCGGCCGAAGTTGAATCAGCGCAATCATATTCGATGCAAAAGCGGAGTGGGGGAGGAATTTTACATGGCAACATTGGGCCAAAAGACGCTAGCATTTTAGGTTTGCCTCGGTCTAAGACGGGTCTATGAGGAATTTTTGATGCTTAATCGATGGATTGTCTGTGTCCTGGCCGTATTCGTGTGGGCCACATCTCTTGCCGCCGAAACTCCAAAGTCTGCAATTGAAAAGTTCGGAAATACGCCCCTGGTGTTTGAGCCAAACCACGGACAGGTGGATGCATCGGTGCGTTTTCTCTCTCGGGGCGATCGGTATGGCCTGTTTTTAACCGATACCGAAGCCATAATTTCATTGTCGGGAGCGACTCCGGCTCTGGTCCGAATGCAATTGGAAGGGCAGAATCCCCACCCGCGGATTTCCGGATCCGGAACTCAGCCCGGCGCCAGTCATTATTTCAAGGGGAAGGACTCCTCGAAGTGGCAGGGATCTGTGCCACATTTCCTTAAAGTGGATTATCAGGAGGTTTATCCTGGAATCGATCTGACTTACTACGGGAATGAGAGGCAGCTGGAATACGACTTCACAGTTCGCCCTCACGCCAATCCCAAATCCATCAAGTTAAAATTTTCAGGGGCGGATCAAATTGAAATTGGCGCCGAAGGCGACCTCATTCTTCATACGGTTGCAGGAGAAATCCGGCACGAACGGCCTCGCATATTCCAGCATCGCAATGGTGTCGACGAGGTGATCGAAGGTCGGTTTGTCCTTCTTGGATCCGAAAAAGTCGGTTTTGAAATCGGCAGGTACGATTCCGAGCTGCCACTGATTATCGACCCCAAGTTCATCTATTCCACTTACTTTGGCGGAATCGGTATCAATGGCGATATCGGTTATGACGTCAAGGTGGATGCGCTGGGAACCACGTTTGTGACCGGATACACGTCATCCATGGATTTCTTCGACACGAATCTTTCGCCGACTGCGCCTGGTGGCGGAAACCTGGATGGCTTCGTTATGAAGGTAGACTCAACGGGTAGCACAGTCCTTTCGAAGGTGTTCTTTGGTGGATCGGCCGAAGATGAAGGCCATCGGATCGCCCTGGACAACGCTGGATCTGTGTACGTTACCGGCTACACGAACTCCGCCGACTTCCCGATCGTGAACGGCTTTCAGACCAAACTTCGCGGCAGAAAAGACGCGTATGTCATGAAGATCGACAACGCTGTCACTCAGATACTTTATTCTTCATACATCGGTGGAACCCGGGATGATATGCCTTTTGGCATTACCGTCGATTCGAGCTTCAACGTTTATGTCGTCGGTGAGACCAGTTCTCCGGATTTCCCGCTGGCGGTGCCAATCCGATCCCGGCTGGATCCGGAAACGGCGACGGATGCGTTTATTACGAAGCTGTCGCCCGCCGGTACATTGGTTTACTCCACATACCTGGGTGGCCGAGGCGCCGATCGCGCGTACGACGTCGCAACCGATGTGGAAGGCAATGCCTACGTCGTTGGTTTCACAACGGCTGCCATCCCCAATGTCCTGAACGCGATCTACGGCGCGGTCAGCGATCCGAGGCAGGCCTTCGTCGGGAAGCTCAGTCCGAACGGCAGTTCCATTCTTCTATTTGCATATATCGGCGGTGTTGGTTCCGAGGAAGCGATTCGCGTCGTATTGGATTTCGAGCAAAACATCATCGTTTCCGGTTACACCAATTCTCCGAATTTTCCTGTCGCAAATGCCATTCAGCCGTTCCTCGCCGGTGAATTTGATATTTTCGTCATCAAGTTGCTGCCCGATTTCAGCAGTATTGTTTTTTCGACATATTTCGGAGCGGATGGCTCCGAAAGCGCGCCGGGGTTGGGCGTCGATTCGACGGGCAATATCTTCCTGGCTGGATTCACCTCCTCGTTCCAGTTTCCCGTGATCAACGGAATCAACATTGGGTCTTCCGGCGGGAACCTGCGTGGCGACCGTGATGCTTATGTGACGAAACTCACACCCAACGGACGCCTGCTTTTCTCCACCTATGTGGCTGGCAGGAGTTCCGATGGAGCTGTAGGACTTGCAGTGGACGCTGCCGGGGACATCTACGTTACCGGGTTTACATTGTCCGAGGACTTTCCGACCGTCGACGCCTTTCAGCCCGATCTGGCGCAGTCTCCGTTTTTCAGCACCTCGGATGGAATACTGATGAAGATCAGTTCCAGTGATGTGGTCCTTGAAAATCCCGTTGTCGTGCCCAATCAGGGAGGATACGAACTCGCGACGATTGGAAACAGTAACCTCACGCGATTTGCCCATGCCAATTTCGATGTTCCATCGGGTTCGAGTCGTCCGACAGGAATGGCTATCCTGGATTTACGTCAAGGCGCCGGCGAAGTCGGCGAGGTGGCATTCCCTTTGCTGCCCTTCATCTCGGACGCGCGTGTGTATCTCAATGAAAATGTCGTTCAGGGGACGAATATAGCGATCGTCAATCCCTGGCCGGATCCAGTAGACCTGTTCTTTTTCAGGACCGACAGAAGCGGAGTACAGTCGGAATTTGGCAGCATCACGATTCCCGCGAAGAGCAGTTTTGCACAACGGGCAGTGGATTTTCCTTTTGGAGTTCCGTCAGGCTTCTCGGGATCGTTGACGTTTGCAACGACCGCTCCTGTTGCCGCGATGGCGTTTCGAACGTTCAGCGGTTCCAATGGCGCAATTCTGATTTCCTATCTGCCGTTTACCGATCCCTACAAGCTGGAGACCGAAATTACAACAATTCCGCAATTTACACAGGACGAGAATTGGGCGTCAGAGTTCATGCTCCTGAACAATTCGGACACGCAGGCGACAGGCGTCGTTCGGTTCTACAACAATGCGCCCAATGAGGAGGATCCCTCTCAGCCTGTCGCTCCACTCGAGGTTCAGCTGGAGATTGGCAACTACACGGAATTTCCTTACACCATCGCTCCATTTGGGAGTGCGAACTTCACCGCCATCCCCGGGACCATGGATGTCAGCGGATATGCGCAAATTGTTCCGGCCGCCGGGACCTTTACTCCTGCTGCAACCGCGATGCTGAGTTACTCGACGACTGGAGTCAGCAGCCTTTACGCAACCTCTGAAGCTCAGAAACCGGTCAGCGATCTCCGCTTGTATGTCGAATACAGCGGAGATGTTGGACATGCCATAACAGGTACCATCGTCACTCCTTTTACTTTATCGAACCCTTCCAATTCACCCACGGACGTGACGTTGACTCTGGTCCATATGAATGGCACTCCAACCGGCCTTTCGACGACGTTTACACTTGTGGCGCAGGGCCACATGTCGACATTCGTTCATAAGGTGGCTGCTTTCGCCGGCATGCCGAATCCGTTCCAGGGAGTTCTTCTGGTTCACGCCACTGGGCCCGGCGTTGTCGCATTTGGGATGAGACAACGGCTCAGCGAAACCAACGTGCTGGTCGGAACGGCAACGGGACCGATCAAGGAAAATGCCGGAAGCGGAAATTCGGTGATCTTTCCACACATACTCGACGGTGGCGGTTATGCCACGCGGTTCATTCTCTTGAGTGACGCTTCGGGGAGCGGAACAAGCGGAATACTTAAGTTTGCAAACGAAAATGGGGATCCTATACCTCTCTCCGTGGAGCCTGGATCCGTCCAGCCCCTGTATCCAGCTGCTCTGCCGCCCCCGCGAGCCATTCCCAACCTGGTTGCGGACCTGGATGCGGACGGCAAAGACGACATCGTCTATAGAGACCCTTTCGGAAATGTGTTCGCAGCATTGATGAACGGCGCCGTCATCACCAATGAACGTTTTGTCTCCAATATCTGGGGAGGATGGTCGATTGTCGGTGGTGGTGATTTCAACGGGGATACAAAAGCCGATCTTCTGTGGCAAGACCTCGAAGGCAATGTCGCCATCTGGATGATGGACGGATTGAGGGTGGATAGCTCAGGCACCGCTGGGAAACTGGGAATCGGATGGTCTGTCGCCGGAGCCGGAGACTTCAACGGCGACGGGAAGATGGATGTTCTCTTGCACAGTGAAACGGGAGATGTTGCCATCTGGTTCATGGACGGGTTGACGATAGTCGATACCGTCAACATTGGTAATGTGTGGATGTCCTGGTCCATCTCCGGAATTGGCGACTTCAACGGCGACGGGAAGGCCGACATTCTTTGGCGCGACTCCACCAGTGGCGATGCCGCGGTCTGGTTGATGAATGGCCCCGTAGTACTCAGCTACACCACCATTGGGAATTTGCCGTCGAGCTTTGTTATTGCCGGAGTTGGAGACTTTGACGGCAACGGGAAGGCCGACATTCTCTGGCGTGGGACACTGGGGAGTGTGACTATCTGGTTGATGGATGGAACCAGTGTCGTCAGCATGAACCCGATTTCGGTCATTCCCACAATCTGGACCATTGTTGGAATCGGGGATTTTGATGGCGACGGGAAGGCGGATATCCTGTGGCGGGAGAACAGAGGCGCTGAGGCCGTCTGGTTCATGAATGGAACCACGGTTACCAGCTTTCAGAAGGTTGGAATCTAGCCGGAAAATTCGGAATAGGCGACATGCCAAAACTTTTCATCGTGCTGCTGATTACGACCGGACTCTGCGTCGCGCAGTCGGCAGTTCCATTTCGCCTGCTGACATCACGGGATTCCGGTGCTGCCCGAAACCTCCGGGAATTCGATTACAACGTTTCCGTCGAGCAGTATCTGGATGAATCCGGTCTTAAGAATGTGATCTGTCAGGTCATTCGGGCTGAAAAGCCAGGCGGGTACGAAATCCTGAACTTCGGCATTTACTACAAACTGGATAAGTACATCGAAGAAACAGACAGAGACATTGCCGACGGTACGCGTCACCGGGAACAACGCATCGCCCAGTATCACTGGTATAAAGACTCGCCAAAGGATTCCCGCAGACTTGTCGTCAGTAAAGACGCAAAAGGAAAGTCCCTGCCGGAATGGCGATACTACAATTTCGATCACGTCAAATCCTGCCGATAATAAAAAGGGGTCTGACGGGTCTGACCCCTTTTTTCTATGGTGTGTGTTTCAGGAACACGGCGCCAAGTGGCGGGATTGTCAGGTTCAGGGAATGACTCCGACCATGCATGGGAATTTCTTCCGCGGTTTTTCCGCCGAGGTTTCCGAAATCCGTTCCTCCATAGGCCTGTGAATCGCTGTTGAGGATTTCGGTCCATCGTCCGCTATGGGGAACACCAACTCGATAGTCGTAACGCGGTACGGGAGTGAAGTTGCAGACGATAAGGATGGAACCGCTTCCGTCGGCGGATTTTCGGACAAAACTCAACATGCTTTGCTGTGAATCGCTGCCATCGATCCATTCAAAACCGTCCCCTTCGCAGTCGAGTTCGTAAAGAGCGCGTTCGTTCCGGTAGGTATGATTCAAATCGGATACCCAGCGCTGAACCTGTCGATGCGATGCGAAATTCAACAGGTGCCAGTCGAGACTGTCATCATGAGCCCACTCGCTCCACTGGCCGAATTCACCTCCCATGAACAGGAGCTTCTTTCCCGGCTGCGCGTACATGTAGGCGAAGAGTAGTTTCAAATTCGCGAATTTTTGCCATAGATCCCCGGGCATTCGCGACAGCAGCGAGCCTTTCTGGTGGACAATTTCATCGTGGGACAGCGGCAGTACGAAATTTTCGTGAAAGGCATAGATCATTCGAAACGTCAGTTCTGAATGATGAAACTTACGATAGACCGGATCGTGGGACAGATACTTCAGCGTATCGTTCATCCATCCCATATCCCACTTCAGACCGAAGCCGAGTCCGCCGGTATATGCGGGCCGTGACACACCAGGCCACGACGTGGACTCTTCGGCGATTGTCTGGACGCCTGGGAATTCCCGATAGACTTCGGTGTTCAGGCGACGCAGGAAGTCCATCGCTTCCAGGTTTTCTCTGCCGCCGAATTCGTTGGGGATCCACTCTCCTTCCTTGCGGGAGTAATCGAGATACAGCATCGACGCGACTGCATCGACGCGCAATCCATCCATGTGGTACATGTCCAGCCAGAATGTCGCACTGCTCAACAGAAAACTGCGTACTTCATGACGGCCGTAGTTGAAAACGTCGCTGTTCCATTCCTTGTGAACTCCCTTGCGGGGATCTGAATGCTCAAACAGGTGCGTGCCATCGAAGTATCCCAGGGCCCATTCATCTGAAGGAAAGTGGGAGGGCACCCAGTCGAGGATGACACCAATGCCGCGTTGATGCATGTAGTCGATCAGGTACATCAGATCCTGAGGAGTCCCATATCGGCTCGTCGGCGCAAAATATCCTGTCGTCTGATAGCCCCAGGATCCATAGAACGGGTGTTCGGTCAGCGGAAGGAATTCAATATGAGTAAATCCCAATTCACGGACGTAATCCGCCAGCGGCTGGGCAATCTCCCGGTAGGACAGCCATCGGTTTCCATCTTCCGGCACGCGTCGCCAGGACCCCAGATGAACTTCGTAGATCGACATCGGTGATCGATGGCTGATTTGAGTTCTGCGTGCGGCCATCCACTTCTCGTCATTCCATTCGTAGTCCAGTGCCCATGTTTTTGAAGCGGTGTGGGGCGGGGTTTCCGTGTGGAATGCGAAGGGATCCGCCTTGTCTGCCTTGTACCCGTTGAATCGCGAAACAACGTGGTACTTGTAGGCTTCGCCGGGCTGAAGCTGCGGTATGAACGTTTCCCAGATTCCCGACTGTCCACGGGAGTACATGGGGTGGCTGAGATTATTCCATCCGTTGAAATTTCCCATGACCGAAACGGTTTCCGCATTCGGAGCCCACACTGCGAAGTTCACACCACTGGTGCCGTCCACAGTATGTCGATGTGCGCCGAGATGTTTGTAAAGGCGAATGTGGCTGCCTTCGTTGAAGAGATAGAGATCGTGATCAGTCAGTAGCGACATGCTTCGATACTGTACCGCAGCCGGCGTCTCCAGTTGAGACGTTGTTTTGTCGCGCGAGTTCCGCCAGTTTCGGATTCCCCTAGAAAAGGCGGCCGATGAGACAGGCGACGGCGGTTTCGACGCGCAGGATTCGCGCCCCAAGGCTCACCGGTGTAAAACCAATTTCCCGGAACGTCTCCACTTCACGCTCGATGAAACCTCCTTCGGGGCCAATGGCAAGCACGGCGGGCTGCAAAATCTGCCGCGGTGCTTCAATCTCTTCTCCCGGTTGTGCCAGCAGCGCAAGGCGTCCGTGAATGATGTGGGGAAGTTCGTCGCGCACAAATGGCTTGAATAAGCGGTGCAGCCGTATTGTCGGGAGTACCGTGTCGCCCGCCTGTTCCAGTCCAAGGATGGAGTGCATGCGAAGATTTTCGGCGGACAGCCGCGGGCTTTTCCAATAGGATTTTTCCACTCGCCACGAGTTGATCAGGTCGATCTCGCGAATCCCCATGGATGTTGCCGCGGCGATTGTCCGATTGAGAACCTTGGGGCGAGGGAGTGCCAGAACCAATCGAAGAGGCAGGGGATCCGGAGGAAGGCAATCGAGGAGCACGCTCATTTCCAGCGAGTCCTCGTCGACTCGTTCGATCCGGCCTTTGCCGATCTTCCCGTTGATTACGCCAACACGTACTTCGTCACCAATGGCGCTCTTCAGAATCTCCCGAACATGCCGAAGTCTCCGGCCAGCCAGCCGTACGCGATCTTCAGCAGCAAAATCTTCGGGTTCGAGCAGTACGTAGTTCAAATCGTTACCGAACAGTCACTACTGCTGCGTCGCTGGTGACGCGGCCTGAGGCGTTGATTGCCGTAACGGTGTAACTTCCCGCGTCGCCGACGCGCACACTGCTCAGATTCAGCGTCGTGCCGTTTGCACCGGGAATTACAGCGCCGTTCCTGGACCATTGGAGGCTCGGCGCAGGAATCGCGGCAATCTTCGCGCTCAAGGTTACGGTCTGGCCGGCAACCGCCGCCACCCCGGCGGGCTGAGTTAGAACCAACGGCGCCATCGCGGGCGACCATCCGAGTACGTAAGCTGGATTGCTGTAATTGGCGATGATCTCTGCGTCCTTTGGAAGCGTCAGTTGCCGCGATTCGGGTTTGCGCTGACTCACGTCCACGGGTTTACCATCGACCGCATTTGTGCTGTTGTATTCCCAGTAATGCATGTTTGTGGTGTCGCCGCCCATCGCTCCCCACCCGACCGGACTGATACCTCCGAGGACACAGTTGATCAGTACCGCTTCCGCGTAGGGATAGTTCTTTCCGTTGTTTGTTGGAGTCCGCGCGATTTCGGTCATGCCGTTTCCTGTAGTCTGAAACCTGCTGTTCACGAAAACATTTCCATGATTGGCTTCGGTGTTGCGTATCCACATGAAGACGCCGCGTGAACGCAGTTCGCAACGATCGAAGAATGCCGGCCCACGTCCCAGTATCGTATCTCCTGCGCCTTCGACCAGGCAGTCGCTGAGATATATGGATCCATTGGCCTGCAGCGCATCTCCCGATCCCGCAACATTCATGTTGCTGACGATATTTCGCGCACCCATGAGCAGAAGCCCTTCCGCCTGCCCGTTCGAAGGATTCCTGATTGAGAAATTGACCAGTTGAATTCCGGTGGAGTTGTCCCCCATGAATGTCGCCCGCCGGGAAGGGAATGTGCCCGGGACTTCATTCGTGCCAACGTTCGACGGATGAGGATTGAAGACTTCGTTGTTGGCATAGGTCACGATGGTCTTTTCGCGATCCTCGCCAAGCAGAGTCACATTGGTTTTGTTCCTGAAATAGACGATCTCTTCATACGTGCCGTTCCGGATAAAAACGGTGACACGCGGTGAGGTGATGTTGCTGCTGTCCGGAACGAAATCCAAAGCGCCCTGTACCGTATTGAAGTCTCCCGAACCGTCACCCGCAACAACGAGTCTTGTCGAATTCGCCGCAGGCCCATTCCTCTTCGTCGCGAACGTCCACTCACTGCGGCCATTGATGCCGGTGAAGCTGTCGTCGGCAAGGGTGAGAACCCCGGGATCAATTTGCACGTAGTAAGTTTTGTTGTATTCAAGGAGATTGTGGTGAGGATAAACCGTCGCGGTATTTCCGCGAACGATCACCGGATAAAAGTGAAACGCGTCCGTAAATCCTCCGATGATGGTCAGCTGTGATGTCGCCGGTGTAGGAGTAGCGACACCCGATGGCGTTCCTGGAACGGTATTGGCGTTTGTTGCGCGACGCCCCGGATTGTATTCGTAGGGAATCGGAGTCATCGTCGCTGCGGGTGCTGGAGTTGCTCCCCGTCCTCCGGCCGGGGCCGGTCCGGCGGGAATGCTCAGGTCGAGCGTGTCGATGAGCTTGCTGTCTGCAGAGTCGTAGATTCGGATCTGGCCGGACTTGCCCAGGGTTGGCGCGGTCGGGAAAGTCAGAACCAAATGCGTATCCGGATTCACGCCGATGCTTTTATCCGCAGGAAAACGAACGACGGCTGTAGGCGCCCGCTGCGCGGATACAGATCCGGCGATGAACAACAACACTGCCGCAACTTGATGGAGACGAGTCGTCATTCGCGTCACTATAGTGAAGGAGCTCCGGATAAGTAAATACAACACGGGTT
>Ga0184628_10000716_pt1 | contig 17133 bp, 14 predicted proteins | sample PLM4_5_b1_FD_133149 | JGI IMG/M metagenome (GOLD analysis project Ga0184628, IMG submission 133149) | Groundwater sediment microbial communities from an aquifer in East River, Colorado, USA - PLM4_5_b1 | ecosystem: Environmental > Terrestrial > Soil > Riparian zone | place: USA: East River... | reverse complement strand
CGAACTGGTCGGAGTTTCTGACCGAGGGCACGACGCTTGCGCTGCATGGAGGCGGAACAGGTGAACCCACGACTAAAGCAGCGAGCTGTAGCTTTGGATTCAACGTTGCGAATCTGGATCAGACCTTCGCCGATCTCAGCTCAAAGGGAGTTCGATTTGTCATGCTCCCGACAGTGCGGGAAGGCCAAGGGATCAAACTCGCAGTTTGTGCTGATCCGGATGGTCTGCCGATTTCCTTCGCGGAATCAGTCCGGAAATGACTAGTTCGCCGGCGCCTGGCGAAACGGTGTCATCAGGTATTCCTTCGCTGCCGCCTGAGCTCCGTAGGAATCGTCGCCCGTATTGACGGCCTTCTGATATTCCTGAACAGCGCGATCTCGCTGACCGCCGCGCAAATCATAGATCTTTCCGATATTGATATGCGCCCACACCTCAAGCCACTTCGGTTTCAAGTCGCCGTTGAGTGCATCGCGGAATAACTGAACCGCAGTGTTGATGTCACCCGATTCGAAACGGGCTTCGGCCATTCGAAATGAAGCAAGGGAACTGTTCCCGTCAAGTTCGAGAGCCTGCTGATAGGCATCGACCGCGTCGTTGAAGCGCAGCTCCGACGCGGACTCTTCTCCTCGATTGATGAATACTGCAACGCGAATATCCTGCGACATGCGGAGAATCTTCTTCCGTGGATCGATGATGATGCCTCCGGGCTTGGGTTTTCGTGCGGAGTTGACGCTGAAGTCACTGTTGGGACCCACCACATCGACGCGTTTGTATTCCGGTTCATCGTCGGTCTGTATGACCAGTTCGACCGGCATGCGAAACAGGTCGAGATCCTGTTTGATCTGCCCGACGACAGTGAAGCCATTCTTGATGCGGTTCACCTGGTATGACGCATCGAGTTGCGGAACTCCGGAAGAATTGACCCATTGATCGAAGAAGTAGGACAGGTCTTCACCGTAAACATCCGACGCCAGTTTAGTAAAGGCAGCCGCAGACGCCGGCTTGTCTTTGAACTGATCCACATAACGTGCCAGCAGTGTGTCGAACTTTTCGTTTCCGATCACCCACTGCAGCATTCGAAATACGTAGGCGCCTTTGTTTTCCACCAGCGAGTGATACTCGAGTGAATCCTTGTCTGTTCCGCCGGCCTGACGCATGGTCATGCTGCCTTCATAGGCGAGCGCCTTGACGAGAACCTTTCCAACCTGTTCATCAAACTCTGCCGGCGAGAGGTTCTTCTCGCCATAGAGCAGGCTGGCAAACACGGCCATGCCATCGTTGAGCCACGCATCATTCGCCGGATCGGCCACAGACATTTTGAGAGGAAACCATTGACGGGCGATTGTGCGCGCGAAAGCTGGCACGTCAAATTCAGCACGAAACTGCGACGTCGGCAAAAGCAGTGACCCCATGGACCAGCGCGAAGTCCAATTCGCGTCTGCAGCTTCAATAATATGGAACTGTCGTGAAGACAGAGGTCCGAATTTCGAACCGTAAAATTCGAGAATTTTCCCGGCCGTCACAGCCATTGGCAAGACCGACTGGCTGGGCGCCTTGAGCGTATACACCGTGATATCGTATTCGCCAGACTTCACCGTCGATGTCGAATATTTCCCGAGAGCCAGCGTTCCCCAGTACGACGGCACTGTGCTTGCGAATCCGGTTCCAGACGGTGGCACATCGGAAATGACTGTCCATCCTGCAGGAGCATGGACCGCAAGCTGCATATTGACCTTGTCCTTATACAGACCGTTCGTGGGATACCACTTGCCCTCGTAGAGAAAATAGGCCGAATCGCTGGCAAGATGATCCAGAACCGCGTTCCGGGGATCGTCTGCGGCATCGAAGAGTCCGTAGTATTCCACATGAAGGGTCATCAATCCATCAGCTGAGGTTGCGCTGTTACCCAGATCCACTTCAAACGTCGAATCGTATTCAAACTGGCGATAGCGGGGGGAAATATCTCCAACCGTAACCTTGGTGACCTTGAAATGCTTGTCGAGATCAAACGTGGCAACGGCATTTCGCTCCAGCATGCGAAGTACGATGTCCGCCTTTCCCTCGACCTTTCGTTCCTCCGGAATAACGGTAATATCGAGCTTGTAGCTGTCGACGTCAATCTGAGAAGGAAGCGACGCGGCCGAGGAGTTGTTGTTGGGCCGGAGTTGCGATTGCGGCTGGGCCAGCGCAGGAGCGGCCAACGCGAACAGAATTACCACGGAAACAAATGCGTTTTTCATAGTCTTCACGCTGTTCAATTTTACCCACTACTCCATCATGGAATTCTCACAACCAGTTTCCCGATACCGACATTGTCGTTCTGATCGTAGGTTCGAAAAGCAATGACGTGTTCTCCCGTGGGCAGAATATCGGACTGATACGTGTATGTCTCGCTTTTAGAATCCGTAATTCCGTCCCCGGGAAACAGTGACTGCCACGGCCCCGTATCGACTGAAATTTCCGACTGATTGAGTGTAGACGTAGCGTCGGACGCGTCGATAGCAACCCGAACCCGGCCTCCCGTTATTGCAGACTGCTGAAACTTCACGGTCGGCGGTGTATTGTCGATCGAAAATGGCCGGCTTTCCATTTCTGCGGTCAGAGCACCCGCAGGAGTCCCCGCGGAGGGATTCGACGGCGAATCGCTCGCAACCACCTTCAGCACATAGGTTCCATCGGGCAGGGCATCCGAATTGATGGTATAAAAGCTCTCTTCCAGACCCTTTTTCAGCAACTTCCACGTGCGCTCGGACTCACCGCGATAATACACCTCGTAACTCAGCGAATCCTGGTTTCGATCGGTAGCCGTCCATTGAAAGGACTGCGCTCCCTTCTCCACGGACCGGCGTGGAGGTGCCTTACTGGATTGTTGAAGGCCCGCGCGAACATTTGCCCGGATCAATGCCGGGTCGGTCGGGGCGGGAGAACCGTTCGACAACAACGGGGGAACTTTCGCCAGGGCGACGCCGGGAGGCAGAACATCGACTGAGGTGATATCAGGCCGGAAGTTCTGCTGTAGATAAGGCAATGTGACTGAATCCAAAGATGGAGAGACTCTGTTGGCGCCAGCGCCGGAAGTCAGAACGGCTTTCCATTGTACAAAACGCGCCACCGGACTGCTCACCGCACCCGTCGCAGCGACCGTCGCCCAATCCGACCACGTCTTATCCGGCACGCCGGTGTTTCCAGTTCGCGTCAGAAACTGAATCTGAGCCGGGTTTTCAGCCTTCCACGACATCGTGCCCCACGACGAAATGGCATTGGTGTCCCGCACGATGGATTCATACGATCCAGAAACAGATGTCGCATCGCCCAATCCGAACAGTTTCCCGGTATTCGACGACGTCGCGTAGACTCGATTCCCCACCTCGATCAGCCGTGTGGTTTGCTCCTCCGTCGACTCAACCAGCAGGGTCGTATTTCGCGAATCATCAATGGAGTAAATCCGACCTTTGGTTCCAGTCGAGAACAGCAACCGGCCATCATGCGGCAACAACGAGTACACCATTTCGTCCTTCAGCCGCCATAAAGTGTTCACTTCGCCCGTTGGAAGCACTTCCAATATCACGCTCCTCGCCGAACCGGTTCCCACGGTTCTACGAGAAGCGGTGCCCAATGACACACCATCCACTCCGGCCGGCTCGGTACTAATCTCAACAACCTGTGCGGCCTCCGCAACAGAGGCGCTTGCACCGATGGTGATGGTGACGCCTCCGCCGTCCTCACTGGCCGGACCTGGATTCGACTGGGGAGCTGAAAGGGACGGCGATGAAGCGCTGCCATTCAACACGGCTGCAAATATCCGTCCATCGGATCCGATCGCCAGAGCGTGGACTTCGCGCAAACCGGAATCGTAAAGTACGAACGCTTTGCCCTCTGGGGATATTCGATATAGATAACCCTTGGGATCGCCGCCGGCAATAACATTGCCATCCCGGTCCACGGCAAGCGATACGATGTGCGTCTCATCCGTGTCGTAAAACGGCGCGCCTTTGCCGTCTGCGCCGACTCGATAGATGACACCTTTATCTCCGGTGCCAACCAGCAACCGTCCTTGCCTGTCGAAAACCATCGACCAGATGTACTTCGTTCCCGGATCAAAGAATTCCTTTGGCTGCGCGCCGGACTCGATTTTGTAGACCTTGCCATTCGGAGAAGCGCCCACGTAAAGCGCGTCCTTGCTGTCTACGGCGAGAGCCATAATATCGAGTTCATTGAGATCCGCAATCAGAACTCCCTGCCCTGTGGGGTCCACCTTAAAGACTTTTCCGTCGTGCCCTGTGCCGAGGTAGACGTTGCCTTTCGAATCAGCCGCCGTCGAGAGGATCAGAGTCTGCTGCGTATCGAAGGTCATGTCGTATCGCGGCGCAAGAATTAGACGGTCATCGCTGGTCAGTGAAAGATTCGAAAGCTTCCCCTTCTGAAAATCCTCGTACGTGCGTATCTCCCAGAACGACGGTGTCACTGCTAACAGAGGTACGGCGAGAACGATCGGCAGAAGCCAGAATGATTTTTTCATGGTGCAAGTGATTTTGCCGGAAAATTTGATCACGGTTTGACCGTGAGAGTCAGCGACTGCTGGCCCTGAATGACGTACTTCGACTGCGGAAATTCATACTCGGCAACCGCCGAACTCCCCATTGATGTAACGTTGCGGTTGGAGGCCCGATCGGTATCCAGCAGACCGATCATCGACGGAGGGAGCGAGGGCATTTCCTCTCCTCGAATCACGACACCGGGCTGGTTACTCAATACGCGAACATAAAGCCGGTCGTTTCGGCGAAGTTTGTTCAACTCCCGAATGACAGTTGGAAGATCCATCGGGATACCGGAAGGGCTGCGCTTCAGTTCTATTCCCGTCATCGTCGTCCCATCGCCCACGAGCAACTGAACCGTTCCTGCTGGCAGCCCTGGCGGGATCAGGACGGAATACCGCTCGATGAACGTCTGGCCATTGGGCTCGCGCATTAATGCCGAAAGCGCCAGGGTTTCACCGGGCCGGACTTCGTTTCGATCGACGGTAATGCGGTCCAGCGTCGCGAGAGTTTTCCGATCGGTAGAAACGATTTGGAATTCCACCTTATCGATGATGAGCCCTTCATATCCGCCAGTTACCAGGTATTGAATCGGTGCTACAGCCGCTGCCGTCGCCATCGAAGGCCCGTTGCCATCACCGGAAAACACGGTGGCGAGTTTCACGGACTCATTGTTCCGGATATGGACTTCGCCAGTGACGCTCAACGTCATCTCGCCAATACCACGTTCGCTGGCGGTTATGGCATTGACCACGGCGTAGTTCATGAGAATCGGCGTGAGGTACCTGTCATTGGCGACCTGGACATTGTAATGGTTTGTCGCGTTCGTGCTGGATCGCACGTCGAGCGACACAGGAATCATGTCTGGTTTATCACCCATGGTGCCGAAAATGCCGGTGGAACGATCCTGTTGAAAGGCGCCGACGACGTCCACGGGAAATGCGAGCTTTATCGAAGTATCCAGTTTTGGCAGAAGGGAGATCACATAGGCACTGGACATCGGCACGCTGATCGGACCGGCGGATAGAAACGGGTGACCGAACGCATAAACCTTGTTGCCATCCACGTACGTCACGGTCCCATTGGCGCTGATGTTCATGTCTCCGCGAACCAATTCGGCGCTGACCGTGGATCCAGGCTCCAGCCGGCTCGGCACGGGCCCAATATTCGCGACAGTTCCGGCGGCCCCACCCTGAACCGGGTTGAATCCCAATGCATTGAAGAACGACGAGAACTGTTGCGCGGCAGCGGCCGTCACTCCGGAAAGAAACAGCGGAGTCTGAAGCTGCGCCAGCGAAGTCGAAGACGGTACCGATGCCGGCGACATCGATGGGCCAAGCAATTCCTGAATGAGCCGGCCTTCCCTCAATTTTTCGACAATGCCGTAAACGAAAGCAGCCGGGGATTCCGAAGGTAGTGACGCGGCGGCTGGCACTCCCTTCAGTATGGGAGTCGCCGGAATCTGATCGAGAACGCCCGTCATCTGTTCGATCGGCTGTATACCCGCTATGGACTGAGTCGCGTATGGAAAGGCGAAAGCAACGGCGCCAACAAGCCGTCCGTCGATATAAACAGGACTGCCGCTCATTCCCTGTACGACGCCGGTTTTCTCCAACGGACCGCCGGAGAGCCGAGCCAGCACCATGTCCTGCTTGGGCCCGTAGTTTTTCAATACCCCGAGTACTTCGACTTGAAAATCCTCGATCGTGGTTCCCTGGAATACCGTACGTCCAGTTCCCTTCATTCCGGGACGGATTTCGGACACCGGAAAAAACTTCGGAGTCTGTGCATAGGCCGCGACGGAAATCGCAAGAACACAGACAATGGTCAGAAGCAGAAGTCCGCAGGTTCTTTTCGTCATTTCTTCACTAATCTTCGCCAGGAAAATGTGTTTTCAATAGATTAAGGGATATTCATAGTAATGGAGTGTCTGAGAAATCGTCAACCGATCCAGTGATCCGCGGCTTTGTACCCGACAGAGGGTAAAGCTGCGAATGGGCCGCGATAAGGCCACCATGGAGTTCAAGGGACTTTCGCTCCTGGACCACATGGTCAATACGCTCGATTTTGCCCATTTTTTCCTTGTAACAGAGTTCAATACTGTAGAATCCCCAGATGTCAGAGCGTATCGAGCAATCACCTGCTCGAATTCTGGTAGTGGATGACGAAGGCGAAATCGTCTCGTTCATCCGGGAGTTGCTGATCATTCATGGCTGTTTGGTTGAGGGAACTTCGGACTCACGGAAAGCTCTGGATGCCGTGCGCAGTTTCCGGCCGGATGTATGCGTCCTGGATTTTCGGATGCCCCACGTACCCGGCTCAGCTCTCCTGGAGGCCATCAAGAAGGAAGACCAGACCATCGAAGTGATTTTTCTGACCGGGGAGCACGAAACGTCCCTCGCCGTCGAAATGATGAAACGGGGCGCACTGGATTACCTCCTGAAGCCAGTGGACCTTGGACAGCTTTCCCTCGCAGTTTCGCGTGCTCTGGAACATCGGCGACTAGTTCTTGAGAACGAAGCCTATCATCGCCATTTGGAACGTCTAGTCGCAGAAAAGACTCAGGCTTTGAACGATGCCCTTCGCAGTCTGACTCATGTCCATAGCGCTACGCTGGATGCCTTGTCGATGGCGTTGGATTTCCGCGATCAGAGTACGAGCGGACACTCACGGCGCGTGGCCAAACTCACGACCGGCGCTGCCGCCGCGTTTGGAATAGAAGGCAGCCATCTTTTGCAGATTGAGCACGGCTCGCTCCTGCATGACGTCGGCAAGCTTAAAATCCCCGACAGCATCCTGTGGAAACCTGCGCGACTGGATGAAGACGAGTGGACCACGATGCGGAAACATCCGGGCTATGGCTATGAGTTCCTTTGCGGTATCGAATTCCTGAAGGATGCGGCTGAACTGGTGCATGCCCATCACGAGAAGTTCGACGGCAGTGGCTATCCTCGCGGCATGTCCGGAGGAGAAATTCCTTTTGGGGCGCGCGTTTTCGCCATCATCGACGCTGTCGACGCGATGATATACAAACGGCCCTACAACACTCCGGTTACTTTCACGATGGCTGCGCAGGAAGTCCGCCGGTGCTCTGGAACTCATTTTGATCCCGATCTGACCGAAGGAACATTGTCGTACCTTCAACAGCACGTCCCCGAACATCTTCTTTAACAATTATTAACACCGCGGTCGCTCATCCCGAAGTCCAAGTAGGGCATGAAAAGCGAATACGGCTCCCGACACCTGATATTCAAAACGTGTATCGCGCTGGGCTTTGCCCTGGGGCTGGTTTTGCTCTGGCAGACGATTTCGACATACATCTATGTCTCCGGAAACATGATGACGCAGGCGGCGCAAAGGGACGCCGATCAGAGGAGGGCTTCACTGCAACGCGCCATTCGCTCCGACCTGGGCAGCCCGCCCGTAACTCCGAGCCTCGATGCGGTGTTGATGGAATCCATCGACGAATGGAAGGATCAAGTCGCCTGGATCCGCATCCTGAATGCTGAAGGCAGGGAAGTCGCTGCGGCAGGCACGCATCCCAAAACGGAAGGCATCTCACCTTTGAAGCGGGAAGCGGAAATGCACAAGACGACTCTGGGTGATGCACTCGTCGCCACGTATCCCTTCAACGTTGGGCGCTCACGTGGAATGAGGCTGGAAATCGCCGTTTACTTGAACAGCGTCTCCGCTTCCTTTGCATCTCTGCGTCAGAACCTCATCACTGGAGTCTCTGCTTCGCTTGCACTGATGGGTGCGCTGATCATTCTCCTGCTGCGCTTTCCGAAATACCTCCGCGGCCAGCAGGTGCAGGGCCAGGTTGAACTCGCCCGGCGCGTTCAGGCCGATCTGCTCCCGGAACGCGACACGGAATCACCATATTTTGACTTCGCCGCCGAATGCATTCCTGCGGGAGATGTCGGCGGTGATTTCTGCGATATGTTTCGCATCGCTGACAATCGGACTGCGTTCGTTCTCGGCGACGTCTCCGGCAAGGGGATCTCGGCAGCCCTGCTGATGGCACTGATCCACGGGGCCATTCAATCCATGTCATGGACGAAATCCGCCCTGGACCACGAGAATGCGACAGCCAGCCTGAACGCGCTGTTGTGCAGGAAGACGGCAACTGAACGATTCTCAACGCTGTTCTGGGGCTACTTCGATCCTCAAACTTCCGTACTGCGTTACATCAATGCGGGTCATCTTCCGCCATTGCTGATTCGAGCTGGCGAGTTCGGCGATCTGGAAGTGATACGTCTCGAAACGGGTGGTCCTGTGCTTGGCCTCATACCGGACACACCGTTTACCCAGGGCCAGCAGACGATTCGAAAGGGTGACGTGCTGGTTGCATTCTCGGATGGAATTGTCGAGGCGCCGAATTTCAACAGTGAAGAGTACGGCGAACAGCGTCTGATCGATGCAATACGTAACGGATGGAACGATTCTGCCAGCGCTATCCGGAACTCCGTACTGAGCCGGGTCCGGGCTTACATGGATGATGGACAAGCTGTCGACGATCAAACACTCATCGTGGTTCGATTCAAAGACGCGGCAGTGCAGGTAAAGTCTGCCGAAGCGCCGGATCGCCACGTACTGCTTGAGCTGGCTGCCTCACGCTGAGCGAATCCCGGTCCCTTCAGCAGAGGGAATCTACTTCGACCGCCAGGCGAGAAATGCCGTCTGATTGCCAAGTGACAGCATGACCTTCATTTCCACTTTCGCAAGGTGGGCGACCTCGTCGAGAGTTTTGTTGTCTGTGATGCAGAACACTTCGCTCCCACTGCCAGTGAGATCCACCATCTGATCCGGAGAACTGATTGCAGCCACTTTGCCGAAACGGTAGTACCCAAGTCCAAGTTCGGCCCAACGTTGAGGTTTATACATGTACACGACCTGTTCATCCGTCACGAGACTCTTCAGTGCCTTCGACCAGGGGCGCATCGTATCGGTGAGATCGAAACGGGGAACAACCAGGCTGACGCTGAACAGCACGAGAAGCAGCATCGCGAACAGATTGAAGACCGCCAGAACCTGCGGCTTCAACCATAGTCCGACGACAACTAGAATTGCGGCAATCACCAGCGTCAGAGCGGTTATCAGCATCCCGTCGACATGAGGATCGACATTAAGCATTTCTCCAAAGAAACCAAATGCAACTCCGATAAAGATCATGGTTCCGGCTTCGATAAACACTCCAATCCGAAACAGCCGGGATCTATCCCTCCGCAATTCCTTCGCACACAGCATGGCAAACGCCGGCACGACCGGCAGGATGTAGCCTGGAAGCTTCGATACGGAAAATGAGAAAAAGAGCATCGGCAGCACGATCCACCAGGCGAGGAGTGCGTCGTTGCGATCGAAGCGGCGTCGAAGCGCGGAAATAATCAGAAACGTCCAGGGGAGCGTAAACATCAGCAACACCGGCAGATAGAAATAGAACACATGCGGATGCGCATAGAGATTGGTCGTGAAGCGCCGAAGATTGTGGTTGAGGAAGAATTCCCTCAGGAACCCGGGACCGTTGATCCAGGTGCAGGCGATATACCAGGGAGCAGCGATAGCGATGGTGATCCAGGCCATACCGGGATGAAAAGTTTTCCATTCGGACAGGCGGCGGCGGAAAAGCAGAAACGCAAACAGCGACGCACCCGGGAGCACAAAGGCAATCGGGCCTTTTGCCAGAGCCCCAAAACCGAGGGATGCATAAAACAGATAAAACCATTTTTTGCGGTCGGTGCCCTGGATGTTCGTCGCCGCCAGGAACGAACACAATGCGATCGTCAGGCTTGCCGTCAGCAGCATGTCCATTGACGCGGCGCGGGCGAAGGCGAAGAATCCAATCGAAGAAGCCATTACAATTGCGGCCAGCAACCCTGTCGTACGATCCCACAACCGGCGTCCGGAGAAGTACACACAGAAGACACTGAGGGTCGCCGCCAAAGCCGATGGGAAGCGGGCTCCAAATTCTCCCACTCCGAATATGGCGTAACCGATCGCAGCTCCCCAATACATGAGTACGGGCTTCTCGAACCATGGAGAGCCATTCAGCCTTGGCGTGATGTAGTCACCGCTTAGATACATTTCTCGCGCGATGGAGGCATAGCGAGGCTCATCCGGACCGAGAAATCCGATATTGCCCAGTCCGTGGAAGAAAAGCACATAGCTGCTGACAACCAGAAGTACGAGAATCAGGAGGTCCAAATGTCGTTGAAGGGCCTTGCGCTGCAGATCAAGCATCAGGAAGAGGCTATCAAAGTATGCGAAGATACCACGGATGAAAAATGGCGTTAAGTCTGCAGCGGAATATGCCGCTGCGGTCGCCTTGCTCCGGATCTTCGGGTGGATGCCGAGGAAACTCGCCTTCCACGGCGCTCGATTCGCATCGTGGTTAGGCTTCAGGCTCGCCCAGCGTCAGCGCAACTCCGGCCTCAGAAATCTGGCCATGACGATGCCTGGCCTCAGCGCCGCCGAATGTGAATCCATACTGCGCGCATGTTTCAACAACCTGGGCCGGCTGCTGGTCGAATTCAGTCACTTTCCCGATCTGAACAGCTCGAACATTTCCAAATACGTCGTCTATGAAGGTTTTGAAAATTTTTCCGAAGGCGTCCGCCGGGGCAAGGGCGTGATCTTCCTCACCGGACACTTTGGCGCCTGGGAACTCAGCTCGTTCGCACATTCGATCTACGGTCACCCGATGAAGTTCGTCGTTCGCGAAATCGATAATCCACGTGTGGAGCGTTTGATTTCAGGCTACCGCGCTCTTGGAGGCAATGCGCCGGTCCGGCGTCAGAACGCCTCGCGGGATATTCTAAGAGCGCTCCGCAACAACGAAACGGTGGGAATCCTGATGGACCAGAATACCGTCCGCGAAGAAGGTGTGTTCGCGGATTTCTTCGGCATTCCTGCCGCTACAACGCCGGCCGTCGCGACATTTGCGCTCCGAACCGGAGCTGCGGTGATCCCCGGTTTCCTGATCTGGGACGAAATGCTGCAGAAGCATCGACTTCATTTCGACCCGCCATTGGAACTGATTCACACGGGCGACCGGACCGAAGATATTCTTGAGAACACCCGGATGTTTAATAAAGTTCTGGAGAACTACATCCGGAAGAATCCCGATCAGTGGCTATGGATACATCGGCGATGGAAGACGCGGCCGGTCGGTGACGCTCCGCTTTACTAAGCCCAGTCTATTTTCAAAACTCTGCAACGAAGTGCCGGCGGACGGAGTATTAGTTAGTGAAAGGCAGAGAGTTCATGGAGTACGGACCCGACAATTCAGACACCCTTCAGGGAGCCCTCTCCATGGCCCGAATGCCGGACACGGCCATCTCTCCGGATGTTGCCGAAGTCGCTCATATCGTTCGGCTCGTTCTGGCCGGCGACACGTCGTCATTCGAGCAGATCATCACGCGGTACGAACGCCGCGTCATGAATATCGCGATTCGAATACTTGGCTGCCAGGACGATGCCCACGACGCCGCTCAGGAAGTTTTTCTTCGTGTCTTCAGATATCTGCACCGCCTGAATCTGGAGAAACCCATCGAACCCTGGCTGATGCGCATGACTGTCAACGTCTGCCGCGACATTGGACGCAAGAAGCGACAGCACCAGAGCGCGTCTATGGAGAACACACTCACCGAGTCAATGACTACCGGGCGGACCGACGATCCCTACACCGGCCTGGCTGAAGAACAGCAACGCCAGATGCTTTGGAAAGCGCTGAACTGTCTCTCCGAGAACGAACGTGTTGCGATTGTTCTCCGCGACGTCGAAGGACTTTCTACATCCGAGGTTGCGGCAATTCTCGAATCCCCGGAGGTCACGGTACGTTCACGAATCAGCAGAGGCCGATTGAAGCTGAAGGAAATCGTCGATCAGATGAGCAAGGGTCCAACGAAGGGAGACACATTGTGAGCTGCACATTTTCAAGGGAACTGCTCGCCCTGCATGTCGAGAACGACCTCTCGGAATCAGACCTTCGAGTCGTTGCGAAACACCTGCAGGAGTGCGCCGAATGTGGAGAATTCCATGCTCAACTGAGCCACCGGCAATCTCAATTGAAGCTGCTTCGCTGCGAGTCGATACCCCAGTCCACCTTTACCCGCATGCGGCGTGAAGTCCTATCGCAAATCGAAAACTCGCCGCAGGCATTGGGCTGGTCCGTCCGGATCGAACGCACGGTATGGCTGGGGTTCCGCCGCCATTCACTCGTTTTCACCAGTCTCGCGATCGCCGCAGTGTCGGCCACATTGTTCGCCCAGATGCGTCAACCCGCACTGCATGACACAACGAATTCCACGAAGCTGGCTGCGGTGTTTGCCGAAAACGGCGCTCTCATTCGCCCGGCCGGATATCGCGAATGGGTATCCATCGGCAGTTCCACGGGATCCGATGTGGCAGATCCTCATATTCCCGCCAAACCGTCATCTGGCTTCTCGCGCAATGTTTATATCGATCGCTCGGCATATCGCGAGTTTTCGGAAACCGGAAAATTTCCAGAGGGCGCAGTCCTGCTGCTTGAAACTTCCGGTGCGGCCGATAAGCAGCCCATTTCGCTCGAAGCTTCGGTCAAAGACATCCGGTTCGATGGCGGATGGGGTTTCTTCGATTTTACAAACGCGGATGGAACGCTGAAGGATAAGGCGCAGTCCTTGCCCGTCACAAGCAGTTGCCGCACATGCCACGAAGAGCGCGCCAAATCGGATCACGTTTTCACCCAATTTCATCCGGCTTTAAAAACAGCCACCTGACATGCTGGAAACATCGCACCTTAAATGCGTGCGCGGAAATCGAACGATTTTTCGCGACGTCAGCTTTGCCGTGCGTCCAGGCGACTGCTTTCGCCTCACCGGACCCAATGGCAGTGGCAAGACCAGCTTGCTTCGCATGTTGTGCGGCCTTCTGTCACCAACGTTCGGCACCATCCATTGGCACGGCACGAACATTCAGACTCTTGGCGAAGAATACTTCTCGGCGATTGCCTATCTCGGCCATCGTCCCGGCATCAAGGATGAGTTGACGGCACTGGAGAACCTTCGGGCCTCGTGTGGGTTAGCTGGAATCCAGATTTCGAAGCAGACCGCTGCTGCCGCACTGGAGCGCATGGGACTCGGCGGACGCATGAATCTGCCTGCACGGTTCCTTTCGGAAGGCGAGCGGCGGCGAGCAGCGATTGCCCGGCTGGCCGTTGGCCGATCGTCGCTTTGGCTGCTGGATGAAGTGCTGACGTCCCTGGATCGAACGGCCGTCGAGTCGATTCAGCTTCTGATTGAAGATCATCTGGCTATCGGCGGAATGGCCATTGTCGCAACGCATCAGGAATTGAAATTGTCGGCAGGACAATCTCGGCGAATCGAGCTCGCCGCATGAAGAGCGCATCCTATTTCGTCATGTTCCGATGGCTGCTGTGGCGCGAAGTGGTTCTCGCGTGGCGCAGGAAATCCGACGTGCTGTCGATGCTGGCGTTCTTCGTGATTATCGCAAGCCTGTTCCCGCTCGGCATGGACCCGGATTCGCGACTCTTGAGAACCATCGCTCCGGGTGTCGTCTGGGTTTCGGCATTGCTGGCATCGATTCTCGGACTCGGACGCCTGTTTGCAAGCGACTTCGCGGATGGAACTCTGGAACAACTGATGATCACGCCCCAGCCTTTGATTCTGATCGTGACAGGAAAGATTCTGGCGCAATGGCTGGTGACTGGAGTGCCGCTGGTGCTGATTTCGCCCCTTCTCGGACTTCAGTTTGATTTGGCCCCTGGCGGGACGCGAATGCTCGCCGTTTCACTCCTGACGGGAATACCCGTGTTGAATCTGATCGGCGCGATTGGATCCGCGTTGACTCTTGGGATCCGGAGTGGCGGCCTGATCGTGACACTGATTGTGCTTCCGCTATGCGTTCCCGTTCTCGTGTTTGGGGCCGGAGGAAATCTGTCTTTGGTTGGCGCCGTGTTGGCGTTGACGTTGGTGTTTGCTCCCTGGGCGGCCGCGGCAGCGCTGAAAATTTCCGTGGAGTAGTGATGGTTATGAGCAAGTGGTACAAATACGCATCGCCGGTGAATCTCTATCCACTGGCGAACCGGATGATCCCCTGGTTTGCGATACCGGCCGCAATACTCCTCATCGCCGGGATTTACGTTGGGCTCTTCGTGGCGCCGACAGACTTTCAACAGGGTGACGTCTATCGCGTCCTGTTCGTTCACGTGCCTGCAGCATGGATGGGAATGTTGCTCTATATCCTGATGGCCCTGTACGCCGCGATCGGCTGGGCCTGGAACGCACGCGCCGCTTCCATGATGGCGTCGTCTCTTTCCGTCACAGGCGCCCTGTTCACATTCCTGTCGCTGATCACGGGAGGCCTCTGGGGCAAACCCACATGGGGCACGTGGTGGGTTTGGGATGCCCGCACCACATCGACCCTGATCCTTCTTTTTTTGTACATCGGATTCATTTCGCTTCAATCCGCCATCGACGATCAGCGGCGTGCCGATCGAGCTGGCGCCGTGCTCGCCGTGGTCGGGGTGATCAATGTGCCCATCATCTATTTTTCGGTTCAATGGTGGAACACGCTTCACCAGGGAGCAACGATCCGGATCGCGAGTGTCACCACCACGATGGCGGCACCGATGCTGGTGGCCTGGTTGATCATGCTCGCGGCCTGCTGGCTCTACTCCGTGGCCGTTGTTCTCAGCCGGCTGTGCTGCATCATCGGGGAACGGGAGCAAATGGAGGCCCTGAGATGAGTCATGGAGCTTATGTGTGGGTCGCTTATGGCGTGGCACTCCTGGTGATGTGTGGAGAAGTGCTGGTTCTGGCCCTGCGGCGAAGAACGCTCCGTCACCGAAAGTCACCCGAAGGGCGGACACGATCATGAAAAGACGCCACCGAAGAATCGTGTTCGTGTTGTTCGCGCTGAGCAGCTTGTCCATCGCGGCGGTATTGGTGTTGAACGCGTTCAATAAAAACCTGGTTTTCTATTTCACTCCGTCGCAGGTTGCCGCGAAGGAAGCGCCGGTAAGCCGCGACTTCCGGCTTGGCGGCCTCGTGGTCCAGGGAAGTCTCCACCGCGATGCCGACGGATTGACCGCGCGGTTTACGGTCAGTGACACCGTGCTCAGTATCCCCGTCATTTATCGCGGAATTCTTCCGGATCTTTTCAAGGAAGGCCGGGGCTGCGTCGCGCAGGGAAAGATCGGCCCGGACGGAACGTTTTACGCAGATCAGGTTCTCGCGAAGCACGATGAAAACTATATGCCGCCGGGACCGATGTAGGCGTCCTGAAATCTAAAAGTGACTTGAAAGAAAGGGGAAACTGCCCTCCTGAGTCAGGAGGGCAGCGGGATCGCGAAGCGGATCCCGAGGGGTGGTTCCCGAAGCGGCAAACTGACGGATGGTTCCTTTGGAACCGCCCCGGCGCTTCGCGCCACCCCTCCTAACTTAGGAGGGGACTTTATGCCCAGCCTGGCAACCGTCGGACAATTCGCGCTGATCGCCGCACTTTTCCTGGCTTCTCTCCAGGCAACTTTGCCCATCCTCGGTGCGGCCCGTGGCAAGACTTCCTGGATGGCAGTCGCCATACCCGCAGGACGATGGCAATTCATCGCGGTGACCATAGCCTTCTGCAGTCTGGCCTATTCCTTCGCCCGCAATGATTTCTCCATTCTGAACGTCGCCAGCAATTCCAATTCGCAACTTCCTCTGAATTACCGGTTCGCGGCAACCTGGGGATCACACGAAGGTTCCCTTCTTCTGTGGACCTTCATGCTCGCCTTCTGGACTGCCGCCGTTTCATTCTTCTCGAGACACCTCCCCAACGCCACGGTCGCCCGCGTCCTCGGCGTGATGGGAATCGTCAGCGTGGGCTTTCTTCTCTTCATGCTCACCACCTCCAATCCATTTACGCGCCTGCTCCCTGCCCCTCTCGATGGACGCGATTTGAATCCCCTGCTGCAGGACCCCGGAATGGTTGTGCATCCGCCCATGCTCTACATGGGCTATGTTGGATTCTCCGTTGCATTCGCCTTCGCGGTTGCAGCGTTGATCAGCGGCCGCCTCGACGCTGCATGGGCGCGATGGTCCCGCCCGTGGACTCTGATCGCATGGACCTTCCTCACCTGCGGCATCGCGATGGGAAGCTACTGGTCCTACTACGTCCAGGGCTGGGGCGGCTGGTGGTTCTGGGATCCCGTGGAGAACGCATCGTTCATGCCGTGGCTCGTAGGCACAGCGCTGATTCATTCCCTCGCGGTTACAGAGAAACGGGGCGCATTCAAAAGCTGGACAGTCCTCCTGGCTATCGCAGCGTTCTCGTTGAGCCTGCTCGGCACGTTTCTTGTGCGATCGGGCGTACTCACGTCCGTGCATGCTTTCGCCACAGATCCAAAACGAGGCATCTTCATTCTCTGCTTCCTCAGCATCGTGATCGGTGGATCGCTGTTGCTGTATGCATGGCGTGCGAAGCAGGTAGGACTCGGCAGTCCGTTCGACGTCATCTCCCGCGAGTCGCTTCTGTTATCCAACAATGTCCTGCTGGCGGTGGCCGCCGCCTCGGTACTGCTGGGAACCATGTATCCGCTGATCATCGATGCACTGGATCT